>OLWK01000423.1_pt1 | contig 25324 bp, 9 predicted proteins | sample 1674141 | NCBI WGS metagenome assembly OLWK01 (sample SAMEA103958148, study PRJEB25191) | human gut metagenome | reverse complement strand
GTTTTTTCTTGTTATATCTTCTCCGTATGAACCTTTTTTCCTTTTTTGAGTTATTCCCTTATGTAACTTTTTAAAATATGCCTTAATATTTAGTTTATTCTAAAAAACAAAGACTAATAAAGAATATAGTTCCTTTTGTTTCTTGTATATACTAAATATACGTGCATATATTCGCTGTTGATTTTAAAATTATTTTCTTTTTGAGGGGTTTTAAAACTAACACTTAATTAAACTTTTTTATTTAAACATTAATTTATCAACCAAATCTGAGATTCATGAAGAAAGCTCTCTTTTTTATCGTATGCCTCTGTTTTGCAATAAACATGATGGCGCAAACAAAAACGATAACAGGGGTAGTGGTAGATGCCACCGGTGAACCTGTTATCGGAGCGAGTGTCCTGGAGGTGGGGACAACAAATGGTACAATAACTGATGTAGACGGTAACTTTACTATCCAAGTGCCTGTGGGGGCAAAACTGGATGTGAGTTATATAGGTTACAAAACACAACAAATTGTAGTGGGAGTGCCAAACACCTACAAGGTTATTTTAAAAGAAGATGCAGAAATGCTGGATGAGGTCGTGGTGACCGGTTATGGAATGAGTCAGAAACGTTCGTTGATGACGAACTCTATTTCAAAGTTGGATGATAAAGTATTACAAAATGCAGCTATGAGTAATGCGGCCCAATCCTTGCAGGGAACTGTCAGCGGATTGCGTGTGACAAATACTTCGGGTAAACCGGGTAGTTCGCCCAATATCGTTTTGCGTGGTGGTGCTTCCATAAACAAGAATCTGGAAGGGCCGTTGGTCGTGGTGGATGGCCTTGTGCGTTCTATGGATGATATCAATCCTTCAGATATTGAATCCATACAGGTGCTGAAAGATGCGGCTTCCACAGCTATTTATGGTGCCCGTGCCAATAACGGCGTAATTCTGGTGACAACCAAGAAGGGGGTGGAAGGCAGGACACAAATTACTTATAAGTTCAAAGGGGGTGTGAACTTTGCACGTGAAGGGTATAAGTATTTGGATGCCGGTGACTATTTGTATTATCAACGTTTAGGTTGGCAGCGTACCAATGGCGGTACAAGTATGGAGAACCAGAAAGGTTTTGGGGTTAACTCCGGAGTGGATCTGGCCTTTATGACAGATGCAAACAAACATTTGCTGAATGAAGGATGGCGGTCTATGGCGGATCCTGTGGATCCTGATAAAACTTTGATTTTTAGAAACCATGCCGGTGAGCTGCATGATCTGACTTTCCGCAATGCCGCGTTTACACAAGATCATTATCTGAATTTGTCGGGAGGTAATGACAAAGGAACATTTTCCTCATCTTTAGGGTATTATTCGGAAGACGGTCAGATAATTTCTACCAATTATCAGCGTGTGAACGGGACTATCAACGGTTCATACAAGTTGTTGCCCGTTTTGACAGTGAATGCCGGCGGTAGTTTTTCATGGTCCAAGATGCCCGATTTATGGACTTACGACTTGAAAAGCCCTTGGAACGGAGAAACGGGAGAGTATGAGTTGTTCTATCGTACCATGAGTATGTTTCCCACTTGGAATCCGTGGAATGAGGATGGAAGTCCTGCTGCCGGATGGAGTAATCAGGATGGTAATCCTTATTATTGGAAAGATAAACTGACTCGTTCTACAACGAACCGTAAGACTTCGTTTAATATCGGTTTTGCTTTGGAAATCCTTCCGCAGCAATTGTTCCTGAATGGAAACAGTTCTATGTATTATACAGATAGTCAGTTTGAACTGTTTGAAAAGAAATATCAACAGATAGGACAAGCTTCCAATACCAATCGTAATGCTTCTCAAACAAATACAAAAGTTTTTCAACAACAGCATGCATTGACTCTGGAATATAAAAAAGGTTTTAGCGGACATAATATCAATGCCATGGCAGGTGGTGAGTATTTTGATTATCAGTATCAGAACCTGGAAGCGCGTGTTTCCGGTGCTCCTACAGATGATATACCTACTTTAAATGCGGGCACTAACCGTACTTATACTACTTCTGTCAAAACCGGATATCGCATTCTTTCCGGTTTCGCCCGTGTTAACTATGATTATAATTATCGTTATATGGTGTCCTTGGTAGCCCGTTATGACGGTATTTCCAAATTGTCCGACAATCGTTGGGGATTTTTTCCGGGTATATCTGCCGGTTGGAATGTGCATGAGGAAGCTTTCTTTAAAGATTCAAAGTTTGCGGAAGTAGTATCCTTGATTAAACCGCGTATCAGTTATGGGTTGAACGGTAATGTAAACGGTATCGGTAATTTTGATGTATATGGTAAATATGGTTCGGTAGGTGCTTATAATGGTAACCTGGGTTATTTGAATACAGGGGTGGTCAATAGTAAATTGCGTTGGGAAAAGAGCCATACGTTTGAACTGGGGCTTGACTTGGGCTTTTTCAATAATCGTATTCATATGATTATGGACTACTATGACCGCACGACTTCCGATTTGCTGACTGATGTGAATTTGCCGGAATATACAGGATTTCCCTCGTTCAAAACGAATCTGGGTACTATCAGCAACCGTGGTTTCGAACTGGAAGCCAAGGTGAATCTGCTGACAAGGAAGGACTGGTCGTGGGATGTCACCGCTAATACTTCATTTGTGAAGAATATGGTGAAGAAGCTGCCTTTTAACGGGAATGTAAACAACCGTCAGGGGGGTGAGCAGGTATGGGATCCAAAATCCAACTCGTTGGTTTGGGTAGGCGGCATTCAAGAAGGAAAAAGCTTGGGTGATATCATTGCTTATAAACAAGTGCGTATCTTGCGTGACTGGGATGATGTGAGAAATCATGCCGGTGATTTTGTGGATGAGGTTGCCAACCTGTATGGGCCGAATAAGGCTGCCGAATATGCGGGTAAACCGGGATGGAAACCCATTGAGCCGGGAGATGTACTGTGGGATGACAAGAATGGGGATAATGTTATAAATTCATACGACCGTCAGGTGGTGGGTAATATTTATCCGAAATGGACCGGTGGTTTTTCTACCACGCTGAACTATAAAAACTGGTCTTTGTATGGTCGTTTTGACTATGCGGTGGGTCATACCATTTACAATGATTTGAAAGCAAGAATCTTGGGGCAGTATAACGGGTCGTTCAATTTGATTACGGATGTCAGAAATTCGTGGTCTGAAAACAATACGGAAACTAGTATTCCTAAATTCTATTGGGCCGACCAGAATGCGAAAAAGAACATTACCCGTTCCAATAATGGTACAACGAATCTGAACAATAATAACTCTACTTTCTATGAAAAGGGGGATTATTTGTGTCTGCGTGAGGTAACCTTGAGTTATAAATTCCCGAAGAATCTTATAAATAAGGTGTTCTTGACCGATGCGTCCGTGTATGTTACGGGGCAGAATTTATTCTATATTACCGGATATGATGGAACTTCTCCGGAACCGGTTATGGATATTCAGGCAAATGGTCGTGGCGGTATAGACAATGGACGCTATCCTACACCAAGAACCGTTCTGTTTGGTTTACAATTGTCATTTTAATGTGTAAAAAAGAAAAGGTATGAACATAAAAAAGATAATATTGGCTTTTGCCGCATCGGCTATGTTGGCCGGTGGATGTACTTCGTTGGATATGGACCCGGTGAGCGATATCACTGACTTGAATTACTGGAAAACTCCGGAACAGTTTGATTCATTTGTTTTTGGACTGCATAGTCGCTTCAGGAGCCATTCGTGGAATATGTTTTTGTTGGGTGAGGCAAGAAGTGATGTCTTTGGGGGAATTCCTTTCGGTGGAGAAGCTACCCAGGGGATGGAACGTTTTCCTTATAATACATTGAATGCGGAGAATCCCGGAATCAGCGGGTTTGGTGATTTGTATCAGAATATCAACCAGATGAACTTGTTTATCAGCAGAACTCTTCATACGGATGTGCTGACTGAAAGTGCCAGGAATTATTATTTGGGACAGGTGTATGGATTGCGTGCTTACTATATGTATCAGCTATATCGTTCATGGGGAGATGTCGTGTTTACGGAAGAGCCTAGCCTGGGTTTTGAAGTGGGTAAACTGGCAAAGGCGGCGACTCCGGCTGCCGAAATCTTTGAGCAGGTAAAAAAAGATATAGAATCTTCATTAAGTTATTTTGGATCCGATTATACCATAAAGGAAAAAAAATCGCTGTGGTCAAAGGCTGCCACATTGATGCTGAAAGCGGATGTATATCTGTGGAGTGCCCATCGTGACGGGGGAGAAGGAGATGCCCGGACAGCAAAGAATGCGTTGGTTGACATACAGAATAATATCAGCCGTAGCAATCTGGACTTGATGGATACTTATCAGGGAGTGTTTGCTTATGATAATAAAGGTAATAAAGAGATTATCTTTACCATTCATAATGAATTGTTTGAATACAATCTGTGGAATGGAAATAATGATTTGTTTCCACAGGCTGATTATTTAGGGAAATTCTATAATGCGGATGGTACTTTGATAAATACGTCGGTCGAGAATAATTTCGGTATCATGCGCCTGATGGTGAAATTGGAAAACTTCAAGAAGTTTCTGCCGGGAGACACCCGTCGTGACGTTACATTGAAAGATGTATATAATAAGGTGGAAAATGGCAAGTTGGAATTGGTAGGGGTGTATCCGCATAAGTATTGGGGAGTTATGAATGGGAGTACACGGGTGAGATGTGATGATTATCCTATTTATAGATATTCGGATTTGCTATTGATGCTGGCTGAGGCGAAAGTGCTTTTGGGTGAGGATCCAGCTACAGAGATAAACCGGGTGCGCCGGCGTGCGTTTGGTGATGCGTATGATGCTTCAACAGTGGGGTTTCCCAATCAGGAAGTCGATAAGCGTCCGGCGGATGCTGTCTTGCAGGAACGTTTGTTTGAATTTATGCTGGAAGGTAAACGATGGTATGACTTGAGGCGTTTTGGCGATTCGTACGTGCTTGACTATACTCCGGCGGAGTCTGCCCGTCTGCTTTGGCCTATCAACCAAGGAGCTCTTACTAATAATCCATTGTTGAAACAAACGGTTGGTTATTAAATTTTTGTCGGATAAGAATCTTTAATTGCATAAAAAGACGGTGTTCTTTATGAAATTAATAAAGAAACCGTCTTTTTATTTTCTAATTTCAATAAAAACTTTTATTTTTACACCCGTAAAATTATAAATATTATGAGAAACCCTAGCTTATTACTGCTAATTGTTGTTTTTATATTAGCACCCTTCAAGTTGAGTGCGGCGGCAGATACGGTTGTTGTCCGCGAAACCCGGATTCCTGTGTTGATTGAAAGGCAGGATAATGAGTTGTTTCATTTGCGTATAGAGGCTGCTCAAAGTCAGATGCTGAATGAAGTGAAGTTGGACTTTGGCAAAGACGTGAATTTGAATGAAATTGAATCTGTGAAACTGTATTATGGTGGAACTGAAAGCGTGGAGAGGAGGGGAAAGACTTATTTTGCTCCGGTAGATTATATATCTAATAATACTCCGGGAAAAACATTGGCTGCCAATACTTCTTATTCCGTTTTGAAGTCGGAAGTGAAGGCCCCGAAGCGTGAGGTTGTATTGAAAGCTGACCAAAAATTGTTTCCGGGAGTGAATTATTTTTGGATTAGCCTGCAAATGAAGCCTGTTGCTTCTATCTTGTCCAAAGTGTCGGCAGAAGTGGTGGAAGCTAAGATTGACGGACAGGTTGCTCCTTTGAAGATAGCCCGTAAGGCGGATACCCATTATATGGGGATCGGCGTGCGCCATGCCGGTGACGACGGGGCTGCTGCCTATCGTATTCCCGGATTGGCCACTTCAAATAAAGGAACCTTGTTGGGGGTATATGATGTACGCTATAATAATAGTGCGGATTTACAGGAGTATGTGGAAATAGGTCTGAGCAGAAGTACGGACGGAGGTCAGACTTGGGAGAAAATGCGCATTCCGATGGCATTTGGTGAATATGATGGGTTGCCTAAAGCACAGAATGGAGTAGGCGATCCGGCCATTTTGGTTGATAAGAAGACAGGAACTATCTGGATTGTCGCTGCCTGGACACATGGTATGGGAAATGGGCGTGCGTGGTGGAATTCACAAACAGGCATGGACCGTAATCATACAGCACAATTAATGATGGTGAAAAGTGATGATGATGGTAAGACCTGGTCGGAGCCTATGAATATAACAGAACAGGTGAAAGATCCGTCATGGTATTTCTTGCTGCAAGGTCCCGGTAGAGGTATCTCTATGGAAGATGGAACATTGGTCTTTGCCAGCCAGTATATTGGCAATGACCGTATTCCTAATGCCGGTATTATATACAGTAAGGATCATGGAAAAACCTGGAATATCAGTACATTGGCACGCACTAATACAACTGAATCTCAGGTAGCGGAAGTGGAACCGGGAGTGCTGATGCTGAATATGCGTGATAATCGTGGTGGCAGTCGTGCCGTTTCTACAACTACAGATTTAGGTAAAACATGGAAAGAACATGAGTCTTCACGTACAGCCTTACAGGAACCGGTTTGTATGGCCAGTTTGATTAGTGTTAAAGCTAAAGAGAATGTATTGGGTAAAGACATCCTTTTGTTCTCTAATCCGAATGATGCCAAGAACCGTCATAGCATTACCATCAAAGCAAGTCTGGATGGTGGGGTGACTTGGTTGCCCGAGAATCAATTGCTGCTGGATGCCGGTTGGGGTTGGGGATACAGCTGCTTGACTATGATTGACAAGGAAACAGTAGGAATTTTATATGAAAGCAGTGTGGCCCACATGACTTTCCAAGCGATAAAGCTGAAAGATATTATTAAGACCAAATAAATAATGAAACGCAGATTTTCTAGTTTTATTGGTATGATACTGGTTTGTGCTATAACCATAGCACAAACCAGTATCTCATTACTTCCTAAACCTCAGTTGTATAAGGATACGGGGAAGAATTTTACTATGGGAAAGGTGAAACTTTCTACTCCGGTGTTGAGACCGGAGTGGGAAGTTTTTATCATGAATGCAGGTGGTGAGATTGTTGAACACTCGTCATCGGTGATTGAAGTGGAACTGGTTCCGTCTATTGAGGAGGCCAGGTTAAATGGGGCTGAAGCCTATCGTCTTTCTGTTTCAAACAAGCGGATAAAGATAGAGGCTGTAACAGAACAGGGAGTGTATTGGGCTATGCAGACACTTCGGCAATTGGAACGGAAAAAAGGGAAGAGAAGTTCTGTTGCCGGATGTGAGATTGTAGACTGGCCGGCATTCCGGATACGCGGATTTATGCAGGATGTGGGACGCAGTTATATTTCAATGGAAGAATTGAAAAGAGAGATCGAGATTTTATCCCGGTTTAAGATTAATGTATTTCATTGGCATCTTACTGAAAACCAGGCATGGAGATTGGAAAGTAAAATCTTTCCTATGCTGAATGATAGTGTGAATACCATCCGTATGCCGGGTAAATATTATACGCTGGAAGAGGCACGCGATTTGGTGGATTTTTGTAAGAAACATCAGGTGTTGTTGATTCCTGAGATAGATATGCCGGGGCATAGTGCTGCCTTTGTGCGTGCTTTCCGCCATGATATGCAAAGTCCGGAAGGGATGAAAATATTGAAACTGTTGCTGGATGAGGTGTGTGAGACATTTGATGTGCCTTATTTACATATAGGTACGGATGAGGTGGAGTTTACCAATCCGCATTTTGTACCCGAAATGGTGGCGTATGTACGCTCAAAAGGGAAAAAAGTAATATCCTGGAATCCGGGCTGGCACTATAAACCGGGGGAAATAGACATGACACATTTGTGGAGTTACCGTGGAAAGGCGCAACCGGGTATTCCTGCTATCGATTCCAAATTTCATTATCTGAATCATTTTGATGTTTTCGGTGATATTGTAGCTTTGTACAACAGCCGTATTTATGATCAGGCAGAAGGCAGTGAGGACATTGCGGGAACTATATTGGCTTTGTGGCACGATCGTTTGATTGACAATGAGTGGAATCTGGTTATTGAAAATGGCTTGTATCCCAATATGCTTGCTATTGCCGAGCGTGCCTGGAGAGGGGGAGGTACGGAATATTTTGACGGACTGGGTACGATACTTCCACCCGAAGACACGGAAGCATTCAAAGAATTCGCTGATTTTGAAAAGCGTATGTTGTGGCATAAGGAGCATACGTTTAAAGGATATCCTTTCGCCTATGTAAAACAGACTAATGTAAAATGGAATATTACGGATGCTTTTCCTAATGGGGGAGATATGGATAAGGTGTTCCCGCCTGAACAGGAATTAAAGGATATCTATCATTATAACGGGAATACGTATGGTGTACGTCAGGCAATAGGGGCAGGTATTTATTTACGCCATGTCTGGGGGGATATGGTTCCTGCTTTTTATGCTGATCCTAAGGAAAACCACACGGCTTATGCATATACTTGGGTGTATTCGCCCAAAGACCAGGAAGTGGGGTTATGGGCAGAGTTTCAGAATTATAGCCGTTCAGAGATGGATCTGGCGCCATTGCCTGACAAATGGGATTATAAGGGAAGCCGTATCTGGATTAATGATCGTGAAATATTACCTCCTGTATGGACTGCTACGCATAAGGTGAAAAGTTATGAAGTACCTTTGGGAAATGAGAATTGCGTAGGAAGAGTGCCATTGGCGGTGCATTTAAATAAAGGTTGGAACAAGGTTTTCTTAAAGTTGCCTATCGGCAAGTTTAAGATGGCTGAGACGCGTCTTGTGAAGTGGATGTTTACTGCTGTCTTTGTGACTCCTGACGGAGAAAGGGCGGTAGAGGGATTGATTTATTCACCAGATAAACAAAAATAAAATGAAACGTATTGTCTTATTGTTATTGGGATTATTATTAGCGTTACCCCAGTTTGCTCAGGAACGCAAGTATTCTACTTTTTATGAGCAGAGAGCGACTTTGTTTGAAGAACTTCCGGTTACTTCAAAAGATATTATTTTTTTAGGGAACAGTATTACCAACGGTTGCGAGTGGGCTGAGTTGTTCCAAAATAAGAATGTGAAGAACAGGGGTATCAGTGGAGATATCTGTATGGGGGTATATGACCGTTTGGATCCGATTGTAAAGGGAAAACCGGCAAAGATTTTTTTATTGATCGGTATCAATGATGTTTCTCGGGGAACGTCTGCGGATAAAATTATTTCAGAAATAAGTATGATTGTTCGGAAAATAAAGCAAGAATCTCCAAAAACAAAATTATATTTGCAAAGTGTATTGCCGGTGAATGATTGTTACGGTATGTTTAACGGGCATACATCACGCTGGCAGATGGTAAAACAAATTAATGATTTGTTGGAACCATTGGCGGTAAAGGAAGGAGTTGCCTATATTGATTTGTATAGTCATTTTGTGGAGAAAGAGACAGGCAAGATGAATCCAGTATACACTAATGACGGATTACATTTATTAGGAAAGGGATACTTGCTGTGGCGTGATATTGTAAAACCTTATGTTGACCAGAAATGAAGAAGACATTAATACTGATTTTATGTTTGTTTCTTTGTACCGTTTCATTTGCACGGAAGCGGGTGAAGGTTGCTTGTGTAGGTAATAGCATTACCTATGGCATAGGTGTATCCGATCCTGATAAGGAGTCCTATCCTGCCCGGTTACAGCAAATGCTGGGTGAAGGGTATACGGTGGAGCGTTTTGGAAAGCCGGGAGCTACGTTGCTGAACAAGGGACACCGGCCTTTTATGCAACAGAAAGAGTTTAAGGATGCATTGGCTTTTGCTGGTGATGTAGTGGTTATTCATTTAGGAGTGAATGATACAGATCCGCGTGATTGGCCCAATTACCGTGATTTTTTTATAGCGGATTATCGTGCACTGATTGATTCGTTCAGAGTGGCGAATCCTGAATGTCGTATTTTGATTGCCCGTCTGACTCCGATTGCCGACCGTCATCCGCGGTTTGAGTCCGGCACACGCGACTGGCATGATGAGATTCAGCTGGCTATAGAAACGATAGCGAAATACGCACAAGTACAGTTGATAGATTTTCATGCACCTTTATATCCATATCCTTTTATGTTGCCCGATGCTGTCCATCCTGATAAGGAAGGTGCGGCTGTCCTGGCAAAAACGGTGTATGAAGGCATAACCGGTGATTTTGGCGGTTTGCAAATGCCGGAAATTTATACGGACAATATGGTATTGCAGCATGGGCGTCTGCTGACTATTCAGGGAAAAGCGGATGCCGGTGAGAAAGTGACTGTTTCCATAGACAGGCAGAAACTTCAGGCTGTGACGGGAGCAGATGGAAAGTGGGCGGTGGATGTCCGGCCATTGAAGGCGGGCGGTCCATATACGCTGACTGTTTCTACAGAAAAACGGAAACTGGTCTATGAAAATGTGTTGGCGGGAGAAGTGTGGCTCTGTTCCGGACAATCGAATATGGAGTTTTATCTGAATTGGAGTGCGACTGCCGCACAAGATGTTCCTCAAGCTGCAAATAGCAATATCCGTTTTTATGATATGAAAGCCCGTTGGCGTACGGATGCGGTGGAGTGGGATGCTTCGGTACTCGATTCATTGAATCATCTGCAATATTATAAGGATACACGGTGGACAGTTTGTTCGCCTGAAACAGCCGGTAATTTCTCGGCGGTGGCTTACTATTTCGGAAAGAAATTGCAGGATAGTTTGCAAGTTCCTGTAGGACTGATTTGCAATGCCATTGGCGGATCTCCTACTGAAGCATGGATAGACCGTAGTACATTGGAATATCGTTTTCCGGCTATCTTACGTAATTGGATGCAGAATGATTTTATTCAAGACTGGGTGCGTGGGCGTGCTGCCTTGAATGTAAAGCAGTCTTCCAATAAATTGCAACGCCATCCTTATGAGCCTTGTTATTTGTATGAATCGGGTATCCGTCCTTTGGAACAGTTTCCGGTCAAAGGCTTTATTTGGTATCAGGGTGAGTCCAATGCCCATAATCGGGAGGCTCATGAAAAGTTGTTCGGATTGTTGGTGGAAAGTTGGCGCAAGAATTGGGGGGATGCGGAACTTCCATTCTATTTTGTCCAATTGTCCAGTATAGACCGTCCGTCATGGACTTGGTTCCGTGATAGCCAGCGTCGTTTGATGGCGGAGATTCCTCATACCGGTATGGCTGTCAGTTCAGATAGGGGAGACTCATTGGACGTACACCCCAAACAGAAAAGAGAAGTCGGTGAACGGTTGGCTGCATGGGCTTTGAATAAAACATACGGATATAAAAATGTCATTCCTTCGGGACCGCTTTATAAATCGGTCGTATTTAGTGGAGGTGCGGCTTATATTTCTTTTGATTATGCGGAGGAGTTGTCGACTTCGGATGGGAAATCGCTTCGTACATTCGAAGTGGCAGGTGATGATGGATTATTTTATCCGGCACAGGCTGTTGTTGAAAACGGTAAAATAAAAGTATGGAGTGACAAGGTGAAAGAGCCGGAAACGGTTCGTTACGGATGGCAGCCATTTACCCGTGCCAATCTGGTAAATGGCGCCGGTTTGCCTGCATCCACATTCCGGGCTGAATAGTATATAAATTAATAAAGATAGGTAAGATGAAGAAAACATTAAAAGTTTTGATGATGTTAGGATGCTTTCCGATGATGCTCAGTGCAAAGGAGTATAAGAAGTCAGAGAGTCTGAGTCTTGATAAGGGATGGGAGTTCGCCCAGGTCGGCCGGAATGAATGGTTGCCGGCTACGGTGCCCGGAACGGTACATCAGGATTTGATTTCTCATAATAAGCTGCCCAATCCATTTTATGGGATGAATGAGCAAAAAGTGCAGTGGGTGGAGAATGAGGACTGGGTCTATAAAACTACTTTTAATGTGACGGATGAGCAACTCTCGCGGGATGCTGCCTTGTTGATTTTGGAAGGGTTGGATACGTATGCGGATATTTACCTGAACGGCTCTTTGTTGGAACGTACGGACAATATGTTTGTCGGCTATACTCTTCCGGTAAAAGAGGTGTTGCGGAAGGGAGAAAACCATTTGCAGATTCTGTTTCATTCACCTGTCAAGCAAACTTTACCCCAATGGGAAACCAATGGTTTTGATTATCCTGCTGATAATGATCATAGTGATAAGCGGGTTAGTATCTATAGCCGTAAAGCGCCTTACAGTTATGGCTGGGATTGGGGAATCCGCTTGGTAACCAGTGGTATCTGGCGGCCTGTGACACTGACTTTCTATGATGTGGCACGCATTGATGATTACTATGTACGTCAGGCTTCGGTAACAAAAGATCTGGCGAAAGTTGAAAACCGCCTGACTGTAAACAGTGTTTCTGCAACTCCTCAGAAAGCGGAAGTAACCGTTGCTTATTCTTATAAGGAGGGTGAAAAGGTAACCGAACAGAAAGAGGTGACATTGCAGCCGGGAACAAACCATATTCTTCTTCCCATAGAGATACGGCAGCCTCATTTATGGATGCCTAATGGTTGGGGGGAACCTGCATTGTATGACTTTGAAGCCGTAATAAAGGTGGATGGTAAAGTGATAGCTTCTCAAAAAGAGCGTATCGGACTCCGTACAATAAAGGTGGTGAAAGAAAAAGACGATCAGGGAGAATCCTTCTATTTTGTAGTCAATGGTGAACCTATGTTTGCCAAAGGCGCGAATTTTATTCCGGATGATGCTTTGCTGCCTAACATTACTGAAGAACGTTACCGCCAGTTGTTCAAGGATGTGAAAGATGCCAATATGAATATGATTCGTGTATGGGGTGGAGGAATTTATGAGGATGATGCTTTTTACCAGGCGGCGGACGAGAATGGAATTTTAGTTTGGCAGGATTTTATTTTTGCCTGCACTACTTATCCGTCCGATCCTGCTTTTATGAAACGGGTAGAGGCCGAGGCGGAATATAATATCAAGCGTTTACGGAACCATGCCAGTCTGGCTATGTGGTGTGGAAACAATGAAATTTATGAAGGTATGCGCTACTGGGGATGGGATAAGAAATACACTGATCCCGGTATTATGGAAGGAATGAAGCAGGGCTATGACAAACTTTTCCGTGAGTTGTTGCCTCGTAAAGTAGCTGAACTTGATCCGGACCGTTTCTATATGCATGGTTCTCCGTACGAGGCCAATTGGGGACGTCCCGAAAGTTGGAAGATTGCCGACAGCCATAATTGGGGTATCTGGTATGGTCAGAAACCGTTTGAAAGTCTGGATACGGAAATTCCGCGTTTTATGAGTGAGTTTGGTTTTCAGGCATTTCCTGAAATGAAGACGATTGCTACTTTTGCCTCACCGGAAGATTATGCATTGGAATCGGAGGTGATGAATGCTCATCAAAAAGCCACTATCGGTAATTTCCTCATCAAGAAGACTATGGGACTGTATTATAAAGTGCCTGAAGATTTCGATCAGTTGGTTTATATGGGTTTGGTTTTGCAGGGGGTAGGAGTGCGCCAGGGTTTGGAAGCCCATCGTCGTAACCGTCCCTATTGTATGGGGACTTTATATTGGCAGCTGAATGACAGCTGGCCGGTCGTTTCCTGGTCGAGCATTGATTATTATGGCAATTGGAAAGCGTTGCATTATCAGGCAAAAAGAGCTTTTGCTCCGGTATTGGTAGATGCTGTCAAGGAAGGGGAGGATTTGAATATTTATGTTATGTCGGACAAACTGGAAGCGGATAAAGAGGTGACTTTATTGTTGCGTGTGATGGATTTTAATGGAAAGGTTCTGACTAAAAAGAGTATCAAGGGCGAGGTTCCGGCCAATGCTTCCACCTTATATTATAAGGAACCTTATGCAGGTATGACAACAAGTCCTCAAAATACTTTTCTTCTAATGACATTAAAAAATAAGAAAGGTGAGGTTTTATCCGAAGAAATTTATTACTTTAACCACGCAAAAGATCAGGAGCTTCCGAAGACCGAGATCCGCTATAAAGTGAAGCCGATGGATGGAAAATATGAAGTGACTCTGTCTGCCAGACAGCTGGCCAGGGATGTGTTCATAGAGATTCCTGTTCAGGGTGCGAGATTTACTGACAACTTCTTTGACTTGTTGCCGGGACAGACAAAGAAAGTGATTATTACTTCAGATAAACTGAAGAAGAATGAAAAGGTTGATATAACTATTAAGCAATTAAGTGATACTAACTAATCAATTAATATCTATTATGAAAACTTTAATGGGCCTTGCAGGGCTGACAATGGCAGGTTTTATGCTTTTATCCTGTAACACAGAAGTGAAAGAAGCAAATTATCAGATAATTCCGTTACCGCAGGAAATTTCGGTAATGGATCAGGCTGCTCCGTTTATTTTGTCAAATGGAACTAAGATAATGTATCCGGAAGGCAATGAAAAAATGCAAAAGAACGCTGAATTTTTGGCAAGTTATATCAAAGATCTTACCGGAAAGTCATTGGCTGTACAAGCCGGTACAGACGGCAAAGGAATAATCCTGCAATTAGGTGGAAATGCTGAAAATCCTGAAGGATACCAGTTAAAGGTAACCAGCGACCAAGTGGTTATTTCAGGACCTACGGAAGCCGGAGTATTTTATGGCATCCAGACGTTGCGTAAATCTATTCCGGTAGCACAAGGAGTGGATATCGCTTTACCGGCGGTTGAAATCAATGACTATCCTCGTTTCTCTTATCGTGGTGCAATGTTGGATGTGTCACGTCATTTTTTCCCGGTAGATTCTGTAAAGCGTTTTATTGATATGCTGGCTTTGCACAACATCAACCGTTTCCACTGGCATTTGTCTGAAGACCAGGGATGGAGAATCGAAATCAAGAGTCGTCCTGAACTGACTGAAATAGGTTCTAAAAGAGCGGAAACGGTTATCGGACATAACTCGGGAAAATATGATGGCAAGCCTTATGGTGGATTCTTCACACAGGAAGAAGCAAAAGAAATTGTAGCTTATGCTGCCGAACGTCATATTACGGTTATACCGGAAATTGATATGCCGGGACACATGCAGGCTGCTTTGGCTGCATATCCTAACTTGGGCTGTACTGGTGGTCCGTACGAAGTATGGAAAATCTGGGGGGTATCAGAAGATGTGCTTTGCGCAGGAAATGATGAAACCTTGAAATTCATTGAAGATGTATTAGGGGAAATTATTCAGATTTTCCCATCAGAATATATTCATGTAGGTGGTGACGAATGTCCTAAGGTACGTTGGGCAAAATGTCCAAAGTGCCAGGCTCGTATCAAGGCTTTAGGTCTTAAGTCTGACAAGAATCATACTGCCGAGGAAAGATTGCAGAGTTTCATTATCAATCATGCAGAGAAGTTCCTGAACGGACACGGACGTCAGATTATCGGTTGGGATGAAATTCTGGAAGGCGGATTGGCTCCCAATGCCACTGTAATGTCATGGCGTGGTGTTGCCGGAGGTATTGAAGCCGCAAAACAGAAACATGATGTAATTATGACTCCTAATACTTATTTGTATTTCGACTATTACCAAACCAAGGATATTGCTAATGAACCTGAGGCTATTGGTGGATATGTACCCGTTGAAACAGTATATAACTATGAGCCGATGCCGGCTGATCTGACTCCGGAAGAGCAGAAATACATCATTGGCGTACAGGCCAACTTATGGACTGAATACATTCCTACCTACAGTCAGGTAGAATATATGGAATTACCCCGTATGGCTGCTTTGTCTGAAATTCAGTGGACCATGCCGGAAAAGAAAAACTATGAAGGTTTCTTGAAGCGTTTGCCTCAGTTGGTAGATATTTATGATGTTTATAAATATAATTATGCCAAGCATGTCTTTGATGTAAATGCTGTATTTACTCCTAATCCGAAAGATGGTACGCTGGATGTTACTTTGTCTACTATTGATAATAGTCCTATCTATTACACTTTGGATGGAACGGAACCTTCCGCTGCTTCCCAGTTGTATACGGAAACATTGAAATTGAAACAGAATTGTACTTTTAAAGCGATTACTGTACGTCCTGCAGGAAATAGCCGTGTGGTTACAGAGGAAATTGCTTTTAACAAGGCTAGTATGAAACCTGTCACTATGTTGCAACCGGTAAACAAGCAATATGAATTCAAAGGCGCTCCCACTTTGGTGGACGGATTGAAAGGTAACGGTAACTATAAGACGGGCCGTTGGATTGCTTTCTATAAAAATGATATGGAAGCAGTTATTGATATGCAGCAACCGACAGAAATCAGCAGCGCTTCTATTTCTACTTGTGTGGAAAAAGGTGACTGGGTGTTTGATGCCCGTGCTTTTTCTGTAGCTGTATCCGAAGACGGAAAGAACTTTAAGGAAATTGCTTCAGAAAAATATCCGGCAATGAAGCAGGATGACAAGAATGGAGTGTTCAACCATACGTTGACTTTCGATCCGGTGACTGCCCGTTATGTGAAAGTGACCGCTTTAGCGGAACATAGCATTCCTGCTTGGCACGGTGGCAAAGGAAATCCGGCTTTCTTGTTTGTTGATGAAATTTCATTAAATTGATAGTTATATTCAAATAATGACTGTGTGCCAAAAGTGTGATAGAGTACCGTTGGGCGTGAGGTGGAATGCCTCCGTCCATATGCGTAAGGAATGCTGTGTTTGCGTTGGTGCAATCCGTTTCTGGGGCAAGCGGGATGGCTGATTTGCTTTTGGCACACTTTTTATTATTTGCTTCACCATGAAAACATGATCAGAAAAATAATATATGGCGTTTATGCGATACTGGGCATGATGACAATGGCTGCTTGTAGCGGTCAATCGGATGCTTCTGAAATATCTCTTGAGAAAATGCATGGGTTCCCTACAGAGAATACCGGTTTTCTTAAGGGAGTTTCTGCATTATATGCGGGAGTGATTGAAGGAAATTTGCTGATAGCCGGAGGTTGTAATTTCCCTGATATACCGGTAGCCGATGGAGGAAAAAAAGCTTATTATCGGGATATATATATCGCCCCTTTGTCAAATGATACGGCTTTTGAGTGGAAGAAAATAGGCCAACTGCCTCAGGCAGCAGCTTATGGAGTCACTATTTCTACTGAAAAAGGGTTAATTTGTGTTGGAGGGACTACGGCAACACACAGCTTGTCTGATGTTTTTCTTTTATCTTTGCAAAAAGACACCTTGAAAAGAGATACTTTGCCCTCTTTGCCTGTAACTATGGATAATATGGCAGGTGCATTAGTAGGACATTCACTATATATTGTCGGTGGAAATGTAAATGGCATTCCATCCTCGGCCATGTACATGCTTGATCTGTCGGATTTGTCTGGAGGATGGAAAAGAGAAACAGATATTCCGGGTGAACCCAGAGTACAATCTGTTTGCGTGGCACAAGATGGAAAACTTTATGTGTGGGGGGGATTTGCCCCGGCTGTTGAAGGGCATCAGGCTTCTTTGTCAGTAGATGGATATATGTATTCTCCGGAAACGAAAGAATGGTCATCGGTTGCCACCCCGTATGATGCGGAAGGTAATGAGATCTCTTTAGGTGGTGGAATGGGAACCTCTTTTGGCGAGGGTATGATATTGTGTGCCGGAGGAGTTGATAAGGATATATTCTTAAAAGCTCTGCAAGGTATTTATGCGGGAAAAGAATATTTGTCACATCCTGTAGAGTGGTATCGGTTTAATAGAAACCTGCTGCTCTATCATCCGCAGACGGATAAATGGACTACATTAGGCGAATATGAACAAGGTGCGCGTGCCGGAGCTGTAATAGTTTCGCAGGACGGATTTCATTACATTATTAATGGAGAATTGAAACCAGGCATTCGTACTAATGAAATTAATAGAATTAAAGAAAAGAGAAGATGAGAAGATTGATTATATTGGCGGAAGTTGCATTGGGCTTGCTGTTTGCAAGTTGCACGAAAGAAGAGCAACGCACACTTTCTGTTATTCCCGCACCATTAAAGGTGGAATTACAGCAGGAAGTGTTTTCATTGAATTCGGAAACAGGGTTATATATAGATGCGTCTGAGGGGGACAAGAAGATTTTGGAAGATTATCTGGTGGCTTCTTCCATGAATTTGAAACCGGTAATAGCAGAAGAGGGACATAATGTTGTCTTGAAACAAGTGGCGGAACTGCCGGAGGTAAACTCTTCCGAGGGATATGTTCTGACGGTAACTCCTGATCAGGTACTTATTCGTGCAACTTCCGGGGCAGGATTGTTCTATGGAGTTCAGACTATGCTGCAAATGGTTGATGAAAAAGGATTGCCGGCAGGAGTCATTACAGATGAACCCCGTTTTGCTTATCGTGGCTTTATGATGGATGTTTCCCGTCATTTCTTCGATAAGGAATTTATAAAAAAGCAGATGGATGCTTTGGCATATTATAAATTGAACCGTCTGCATCTGCATCTTACTGACGCTGCGGGCTGGCGTCTTGAAATAAAAAAATATCCCCGTCTGACAGAATTTGCGGCATGGCGTGAGTTTCCTACCTGGAAAGAATGGTGGAATAACGGACGACGGTATGAAGAAGAAGGCAGTAAAGATGCTCACGGAGGTTATTATACTCAAGATGATATCCGCGAACTGGTGGCATACGCTCAGGAACGTTTTATTTCTGTTATTCCTGAGATAGAGATGCCTGCGCATTCGGAAGAAGTACTGACTGCTTATCCTGAGTTGTCTTGTACACACGAACCTTACAAACAAGCCGATTTCTGTGTCGGTAATGAAAAGACTTTTGAGTTTCTGGAAAATGTGTTGACAGAGGTAATGGAACTTTTCCCGTCCGAATATATTCATATAGGAGGGGATGAGGCAGGTAAAGCCTCATGGCCCACTTGCAAACTGTGCCAGGCACGTATGAAAAAAGAAGGCTTGAAAGATGTGAACGAGTTACAGAGTTATCTGATTCATCGTATTGAGGTCTTTTTGAATGCCCACGGACGTAAATTATTGGGTTGGGATGAAATATTGGAAGGTGGTTTGGCACCTAATGCCACTGTCATGTCATGGCGTGGCACGGAAGGGGGAATGAAAGCGGTTGATTCCGGCCACATGGCTATTATGAGTCCGGGTGAGTTCTGCTATTTTGATTCTTATCAGGATGCTCCTGATTCCCAGCCGGAAGCAATAGGAGGGTATCTGCCTTTGGCCAAAGTTTATTCATTTAATCCTGTACCCGATACTTTGAGTGCGGATAAAGTCCAGTTAGTGTATGGAGTACAAGCTAATTTATTCACAGAATATATTCCGACTCCGGAACATGCGGAAATGATGATTTATCCTCGTATTCTTGCCTTGGCGGAAGTTGCTTGGAGTGCCCCTTCTGTGAAGAACTATGATGATTTTCATGTTCGTGCATTGAAAGAGGTAGAGGCATTGAAAGCTGAAGGATACCATCCTTTTGAATTGAAAAATGAGATAGGAAATCGTCCGGGAGCGGATCAGCCCGTACAGCATTTGGCAGTAGGTAAGAAAGTGGCTTACGGACCGGATGCCGCTTATTATCCCGGCTATTCGGCCGGTGGTGACAGTGCCTTGGTAGATGGTGTGATCGGAGGCTGGACTTATGGTGACAGGCGTTGGCAAGGTTTTATAGACAAGAAAAGAATGGATGTGACCATTGATATGGAAAAAGAAACAGAAATTCATTCTGTTGGAGCAGACTTTATGCAGGTGTGTGGACCTGAAGTCTTTATGCCTTCAGAAGTAATCATTTCCGTTTCTAATGATGGTAAGGAGTTTACGGAACTGAAGCGCATGGAACACAAAGTAGTGAAGGATGACAAGGTGACTTTCACCAACTTTGGTTGGGAAGGAAATGCCAAAGCACGTTACATACGTTATCAGGCATCTTCGGGCGAATTCGGAGGTTTCTTGTTTACAGATGAAATTGTAGTGAAATAATAGAACTTATATAAACAACAAATAGCATGAAGAAACAAATTTTGTTATCGGCTGTTCTGGCTTGTATCTCAGTTTTTTCTGCGGCAGCACAGAAAGAGCCGGTAGATTATGTAAACCCTTTTGTGGGTACTACTAATTACGGTACGACAAACCCCGGAGCATTAACCCCTCATGGAATGATGTCGGTGACTCCTTTCAATGTGATGGGGGTTCCCGAAGGGGATAAGGATAAAGACAAGCAATGGTGGTCCACTCCATACGAATTCAATAATAAATATCTTACCGGCTTTGCGCACGTTAATCTTAGCGGGGTAGGCTGTCCGGAATTGGGATCATTGTTATTAATGCCTACCACCGGCAAACTGGATGTGGATTATCATAATTATGGAAGCTTCTATCAAGGTGAAACTGCAAATCCGGGTTATTATACCAATATACTGGATAAATACAATGTGAAATGTGAACTGACTGCCACTCCACGTACCAGTATGGCACGCTTTACTTTTCCTGCCGGACAAAGCAATATCTTGTTGAATCTGGGAGAGGGATTGACCAATGAGAGTGGTGCTACCGTTCGTTTTGTAAACGACCGTGAGATTGAAGGTACCAAATTGTTGGGAACTTTCTGTTATAATCCTCAGGCGGTATTTCCTATCTATTTTGTAATGCGTATCAACAAAGTACCGGCAAAACGCGGTTATTGGAAAATGATGCGTCCGATGGGTGTGGAGGCGCAATGGGATGATACGGCCGGTAAATACAAACTCTATACTGCTTATACAAAAGAAATAAGCGGAGATGATATAGGAGTGTGGTTTACTTACGATACCACAGCGGAAGAAGTGATTGAAGTCAGTATGGGCGTGTCTTTTGTCAGCATAGAGAATGCCCGTTTGAATCTGGAAAAAGAACAGCCTTTCGGTACAACATTCGACAAACTGCGTGCGGAAGCCCGTAAGAAATGGAACGATGATCTTTCCCGTATCAAAGTGGAAGGTGGAACGGAAGAGCAAAAAGGAGTATTCTATACCGCTATGTATCACACGATGGTTCATCCGAATATTTTGCAGGATGTAAGCGGACAATATCCACAAATGGAGGGAGATAAGATTTTGACCACCAACCATAACCGTTACACGGTATTCTCATTGTGGGATACTTATCGTAACTATCACCAGTTGATGACTTTGGTATATCCGGAGCGTCAGATGGATATGATTCACACCATGATGGGCATATACAAGGAACACGGATGGTTCCCGAAATGGGAATTGTATGGTCGTGAAACATTGACGATGGAAGGTGACCCTTCTATTCCTGTTCTGGTAGACAGTTGGATGAAGGGATTGCAAGACTTTGACATTGACGAAGCTTATAAGGGAATGTATAAGTCGGCCACTACTCCGGGCAAGGATAATCTGATGCGTCCGGATAATGACGATTATATGTCCAAAGGGTATGTGCCGATGGAAAGTCAGTATGATAATTCGGTTTCTCATGCTTTGGAATACTATGTTGCCGACTATGCACTTTCTACCTTGGCGGAGGCTTTAGGTAAGAAAGAAGATGCGAAATTGTTCCGCAAACGTTCTATGGGCTATAAAAATTATTATAGCAAGGATTTCGGAACCTTGCGTCCGATAACTAAAGAAGGCAAATTCTATGAACCGTTTGATCCGAAAGAAGGAGCTAATTTTGCACCTAGTCCCGGTTTCCATGAAGGTAATGCATGGAATTACACTTTCTTTGTGCCTCATGATATCAATGGCTTGGTAAAGTTGATGGGGGGCGACAAGAAATTTGTTGATAAATTGCAAAGCGTGTTTGATGAAGGGAATTATGATCCGGCCAATGAACCCGATATAGCCTATCCTTACCTGTTCAGTCGTTTCAAAGGTGAAGAATGGCGTACACAGAAATTGGTGAAGGAATTGCTGGCTAAGTATTTCACAACTAAGCCGGATGGAATTCCCGGCAATGATGATACGGGTACGATGTCTGCATGGGCTATATTCAGTATGATGGGATTCTATCCGGATTGTCCGGGTGTGCCCGAATATACATTGACCACTCCTACTTTTGATAAAGTGACCGTTCAGCTTGATCCTAAATATTGGGGCAAGAAAGAATTGGTTATCAAGAAAGAAGGACAAGGGGATTATATAAAGGAAATCAGACTGGGCAATAAGAAGATTAATAAATATTTGATTTCGCATGATGATTTGATCAAGGCAGGTGAAATTACTTTTATAGTAACAGAAAATCCTAATAAGAAATAACTATGAATACGAAACGATTTTTGTGTGCTGCGTTAGGAGCTGTTTGTTATTTTGCTTTTTTGCAAGCGCAGGTACGTACAGAGCAGACTTTCGAAAAAGGATGGAAATTTACGCGTGAAGATAATGCGGAATTTGCCAATCCCGGTTATAATGACAGTAAATGGCAGAACGTCACCGTTCCTCATGATTGGGCGATTTATGGTCCGTTCAGTATCAATAACGACAAGCAGGAAATGGCTATTACTCAAGATGGACAGACCGAGGCGATGGAACATGCCGGACGTACCGGAGGTCTTCCGTTTGTAGGAACCGGATGGTATCGCCTGAACTTTGATGCTCCCGGTTTTGAGAAAGGCAAGAAAGCGACTTTGATATTTGATGGAGCAATGAGCCATGCCCGTGTTTATGTGAACGGGCAGGAGGCCGGTTATTGGCCCTACGGTTATAATTCTTTTTATGTGGATGCGACCCCTTATCTGAAACCGGGTGAGAGGAACGAACTGGCAGTCCGTTTGGAAAACGAGCCTGAATCATCACGTTGGTATCCGGGGGCCGGATTGTACCGCAATGTTCATCTGGTAATCAATGAAGATACGCATATTCCTGCTTGGGGGACGTATGTTACCACTCCTGTGGTGACAGACAAATATGCAAAAGTGTCTTTGAAAACTTCTTTGGTTAGCCCTGAAGGAGCTAATAAGGATAATTACCGTATTGTGACGCAGATCAAGGATAAAAACGGCAAAGTGGTTGCTACCGGGGAAAACAAGTTGAGTGTTTTTGATAATGCTTTGTTTGAACAGGAGTTTGCAGTGGCTAATCCTGAGTTGTGGAGTCCTGATACTCCGGTTCTTTATACAGCTGAATCCAAAGTATATGAAGGGAATACCTTGAAAGACGAATATACCACCCGCTTTGGTATCCGTACTTTGGAGATTGTTCCCGGCAAGGGCTTTTTCCTGAATGGAAAGCTGACCAAATTCAAAGGGGTATGTAACCATCATGACTTGGGTCCGTTAGGCGGTGCTGTAAATGATGCCGCTATACGTCGTCAGATTCGTATTCTGAAAGATATGGGTTGTAATGCCATCCGTACTTCTCATAATATGCCGGCACCCGAATTGGTGGAGGCTTGTGATGAAATGGGTATGATGCTGATGGTGGAGTCTTTCGACGAGTGGAAATCGGCAAAGATGGCCAACGGTTATCATAAAATATTTGATGAATGGGTGGAGAAGGATCTGACTAATCTGATCCGTCATTACCGTAACAATCCGAGTATTGTTATGTGGTGCATCGGTAACGAAGTACCCGACCAGTGGAATGGCAATAACGGACCAAAGCTTTCGCGTATGTTACAGGATATCTGTCATCGTGAAGATCCTACCCGTCCTGTAACACAAGGTATGGATGCGCCTGATGCTGTAGTAAATAATAATATGGCTGCTGTGATGGATGTGGCCGGTTTCAATTACCGCCCTCATAAATATCCAGAAAACTATAAGAAATTGCCTCAGCAGATTATTCTAGGTAGTGAAACAGCTTCTACAGTAAGTTCGCGTGGCGTCTATAAATTCCCTGTTGTCCGTCAGGCTATGAAGAAATATGACGATCATCAGTCTTCTTCTTACGATGTGGAACATTGTGGTTGGTCCAATTTGCCGGAGGATGACTGGATTTGGCATGAGGATAACGCATGGGGTATCGGAGAATTTGTATGGACGGGCTTCGATTATTTGGGCGAACCGACTCCTTATTATACTGATTGGCCCAGCCATTCTTCTTTGTTCGGTATCATCGACCTGGCCGGATTGCCCAAAGACCGTTACTATCTGTACCGCAGTCATTGGAACAAAGATGAAGAAACGCTGCATATCCTTCCTCATTGGACATGGCCGGGACGTGAAGGAGAAGTGACTCCTATCTTTGTTTATACAAATTATCCGTCGGCAGAAGTGTTTATCAATGGCAAGAGTCAGGGTAAGCGTACCAAAGATTTGACTGTAACGGCTGAAAATAGTGCGGATTCTGCTTCCATAGCAGATTTCAAACGCCAGAAACGCTACCGTTTGATGTGGATGGATACAAAGTATGAGCCGGGAACCGTAAAAGTGGTTGCCTATAATGATAAGGGGGAAGCTGTGGCCGAAAAGGAAATCCATACGGCAGGCAAGCCCGACCATATAGAACTGGTTACAGATCGCAATGAAATAAAGGCTGATGGCAAGGATTTGTCATTTGTCACAGTAAGAGTGGTGGACAAAGAGGGTAATCTTTGTCCCGATGCGCAGCATCTCATCAAGTATTCTGTAAAAGGTGCGGGAACCTATCGTGCCGGTGCAAACGGAGATCCCACTTCATTGGAACTTTTCCATGTTCCGCAGATGAAAGTGTTTAACGGAATGATGACTGCTGTTGTGCAAAGTACTGATAAACCGGGAGAAATCATATTGACCGCAACAGGTAAAGGACTTAAATCAGGTAGGCTAGTTTTAATAAGTAAGTAAAAAGATTTGTTTCAATTTCCACTATCTGTGCCCCGCTTGATTTTATTAAGCGGGGCTTATTTATTAAAAAAGTTAGAAAATAATTGGGGAAATCTGTTTCAGAAAGTGAAAAAGTTGCTATTTTTGTTGGCGAATTTAATATGCCAATTAAAAATTCTAACTTATCATAGTATCATGTTGACCCAAATCATTAACGCAAAGATTCTTACCCCACAGGGCTGGTTGAAGGACGGATCTGTCCTTATGCGCGACAATAAGATTTTAGAAGTTACCAATTGTGATTTAGCTGTTATCGGAGCCGAGCTGATTGACGCTAAAGGTATGTATGTTGTTCCCGGTGGTGTGGAAATCCATTGTCATGGTGGTGGTGGCGGTGATTTTATGGAAGGTACGGAAGAGGCTTTCCGTACAGCCATTAATGCTCACATGAAACATGGTACTACCAGTATTTTCCCAACGTTGTCTTCTTCTACCGTACCGATGATTGAGGCAGCTGCCGAAACTTGTACCAGGTTGATGGCGGAACCGGACAGTCCGGTACTTGGTCTTCATCTTGAAGGGCATTACCTTAATATGAAGATGGCAGGCGGTCAGATGCCTGAAAACATAAAAGACCCGGATCCGAAGGAATATATTCCTATTGTAGAGAAGTGGG
>OLWK01000416.1_pt1 | contig 25743 bp, 22 predicted proteins | sample 1674141 | NCBI WGS metagenome assembly OLWK01 (sample SAMEA103958148, study PRJEB25191) | human gut metagenome | reverse complement strand
AACCTCTCAGTCTCGCTTCGCTCGCCAGCTCCCCTAGTAGGGGAGCCCTTGGCATTCCGTTGTGTTTGCATCGTTACTCAGTAACTGTTCTAGTACATGCTCCCTTAACCGTGGCAAATCTATTACATGAATCCCCATCTTTTCCATCCGATACAAGACCAGAGCGGGGCTCTGGTCTTCTTTTGCGGCAGAAGCCATAACACTGCGTGTAAAGGCGAGAATCCTGTCCTTTTTGTAGAAAAAGATCAGCTGCACATGGCCGGTGAACAGGGCAAACAGGGCTGTGCGCAGCTCCCGGGAGCCGAAGAGGAGGAGCAGGTCGCTCTCCTCTAAAAAGAGAACGTCTGCCCGGTCAAGAAACTGCAGGGCGGTTTGGCACAGGGCCTCCCGCTGCGGCCAGTAGGGGGCGGCCTGCGCCAGCCGGGGAAGATAGCAGCAGAGCGTCCCGGCATCCCGGGCGGCGGCAAGGGCCTCGAGGTGGGCCAGCCGCAGGGGGCTGTCCACCAGCCCGGCGGAGGAAAAGCAGAAGGCAGAGGAGCCCCGGAACGGGGCGGCCTCCAGCTGTTCCGGCCCAAGGGCCAGCCCGGCGGTGTGGGCACGGTAGGGCAGAGCGGTGTCTGCTCCGGTGAACACCACCGGTGTGGGGAAGGCATCCGTGAAGCAGAGCAGGGAGCAATCAACACCATCCCCGGCAAGCCGGGCCGCCAGCTTACGGCCAAAGGGGTCGGCTCCCAGCTGGGCCAGCAGAGCCGCCTGCCCGCCCAATGCGGCGTACTGGCGGCAGAAGCCCGCACCCCAGCCGCCGGTTTGCGCCCGGAATGTCTCCGTCAGCTCCGGAGCCGTGGCAGCGTTCAGCTCCAGCCAGACTTCGCCCAGATACAAAACGGACATGTGCACCCCTCCCTCCGCAAATAAAAATCGGGTTACAGTATACACGATTTGCCCATCGGATGCAACCGATCCGGGGCGAATCCTGACGGAATAAAAGTGCCCGCGGGCAGGAACGATCCGATTTTACAAAGACCACCTGTTTTTTACCAATGCCTGTTTTTCATTGCCCAAGGTTTACCTAAGATTTGCCTTACCATGGTTTCCCCTCTTTCTCTGAACGGGTACAATAGAACCGTTCCCAAGAAACATTGCAACAGGGCCCGGGAGGGCTCAGGATAAGAGAGGAATTATCGTATGAAAGAACATAAAATGTCTCGCCGCAACTTCCTGAAAGTGGGTGCTGTGGCATCTGCCGCCGGTCTGATGACTGCTGCCCCCGTGGCTGCAAACGCTGCCGCTCCGGCTGCTTCCACCGCAGCTGACGAGGAGAACTGCTTTGGCCTGTTCCAGAAGAAGCCCAAGTACATCTTCCTGTTCATCGGCGATGGCATGGGCACGGCCCAGATCCAGTCTGCCCGGTTCTATCAGGGCACTGTCACCAACAACGGTGCCATCACCGAGGCAGAGCTGAGCTTTACCCAGTTCCCGGAGGTGGGCAGCGTGACCACCTACGACAGCACCTCCTTCTGCCCGGACTCCGCTTCCACCGCCACCTCCATCGCTTCCGGCAAAAAGACCGAGAGCGGTGTCATCAATATGTGCCCCTGGACCCGTGATGTGCCCTATGAGACCATTGCGGAGAAGCTCCATAAGCAGAAGGGCTACAAGGTTGGCATCGTTTCCACGGTGAACATTGACCACGCCACCCCTGCTGCCTTCTATGCACACCAGAAGACCCGCAAGAACTACTATCAGATCGGTGTGGAGCTGGCAAACTCCGGCTTTGAGTATTTCGCAGGCGGCGAGTTCCAGAAGGTGAACGGCGATGGCACCGGCCCCAACAACCACGAGGTGGCTGCACAGGCCGGTTACAATGTTGTCACCACCCAGGCCGGTGCTGCTGCCCTGAAGGCCGGGGCAGGCAAGACCCTGATCATTGCCGAGAATCTGGCCGACGGCAAGGCCATGAACTACGCCATGGATGCCGCTCCGGGAGAGTGGCAGCTGACCGACTATGTCCGCAAGGGCATTGAGCTGCTGGACAACAGCAACGGCTTCTTTATGATGGTGGAGTCCGGCAAGATCGACTGGGCCTGCCACGCCAACGATGCCGCTGCCTCCATCCATGATGTGATCGAGATGCACAACGCGGTGCAGGCCGCTGTGGAGTTCTACGCCCAGCATCCCGACGACACCCTGATCCTGGTGACCGCTGACCACGAGACCGGCGGCCTGGGCATTGGCTACAAGACCACCAACTACGATACCTTCCTGACCAACCTGGCCCACCAGAAGATGTCCTACGCAAAGTTTGATTCCACCTATGTGAACAACTACGTGAAGAATCAGACTCCCTTTGAGACCGCCATGCAGGACGTGAAGACAAACTTCGGCCTGACCCTGCCCACCGACCCCGGTGCCGCCAGCGCAGGCAAGCTGCTGCTGACCGACTACGAGGTGGAGAACTTGCGCACCGCTTACGAGCGCACCCTCAAGGTCGGCTCTTCCAGCCAGAGCAAGATGAGCCAGCAGGATTATGAGCTGTATGGCACCTACATCCCCTTCAGCATGGCCATCTGCCACACCATCAACCACAAGTCCGGTGTGGATCACACCACCTACGCCCACACCGGTGCCATGGTGAACCTCTACGCCCGTGGTCAGGGTGCAGACAAGTTCCGCGGCGTGTATGACAACACCGAGATCTTCCACAAGCTGGCTGAGCTGACCGATGTGCAGTAATTGACCAGACCTTTTGTACCCCAAAGCCCTCCGGGACGAGACGCACCGGAGGGCTTTTTGTGTAGGCCCGGAATTGTGCACCCCGCCAAAAATCTGCCCCGCGAATTGGGAAAGATGATGGGAGTTGTGGTTGCAATGGGCCGGAAAAAGGCATATAATAAGACCATCAACAGAGTAAGGCCATGCGCGTTAAGTGCCGCATCAACGGGGAGTTGTGCTGCGGACGAAGGTAAGACCCGCGGTGCATGGCCTGCATCCCGCTGCTGCATGGACTTGGGTGCAGATGGGGCCGTCTGCGGCCTCGTCTGGATGTGAACCGTTGAATCACGCCCTCCTTTGTGCGGTTTGTCACAGGGGAGGGCGTTTTGCATTGCCCGCCCCGCGGTTCCCGAAACAGGGGAGGACAATTGATATGAACCATTCCAGAAATTCCGTCCGCAAGCTCACCATGCTGGCCCTGCTCACTGCCATGAGCATCGTGTTTGCCCGGGTGCTGAGCATTTCCACCGGCTTTGTCCGGTTCAACCTGGGCAGCCTGCCCACCCTGCTGGCCGCTGTGCTGTTCGGGCCGGTGGAGGGCTTTGCCGTGGGTGCGGTGGCCGATATGATCGGCGGCACCCTTTCCGGCTACGCCATCAACCCGCTGATCACGCTGGGAGCGGGCTCCATCGGCCTGACGGCGGGCCTTCTCTGGCGCGCCCTGCCCAACCTGCGGCTGGGCCTGCGCACCCAGATCAGTGTGTTTGCCGGCCATGCGGTGGGCTCCATTGTCATCAACTCGCTGGCACTCCATCTCTTCTATAACTATCCGTGGAGCGTGCTGGTGACCCGCATTCCCAACGCGCTGGTCCTGGCGGCGGTGAACACCGTGCTGGTGCGCCTGCTGCTGGAAAACAAAACGATCCGAGGCATTGCACAATGAACTATGAAGAAGCGCTGAACTATATCCACGCCGTCCAGTGGGCGGGGCACAAGCCGGGCCTGACCCGCACCCGGACCCTGCTGGCCGCACTGGGAGATCCGCACAAGCAGCTGAAATTCATCCATGTGGCGGGCACCAACGGCAAGGGCAGCACGGCGGCCATGCTGGCCTCCTGCCTGCAGGCGGCGGGTTACCGGGTGGGCCTGTATACCTCGCCCTTTATCAACCGGTTCAACGAGCGCATTCAGGTAAACGGCCAACAGATCCCGGACGAGGCGCTGGTGCGGCTGGTGGAGCGTGTGAAGCCCGCTGCCGATGCCATGACCGATATCCCCACCGAGTTCGAGATCATCACGGCATTGGGGATGCTCTGGTTCGCTGAGACGAAATGCGACATCGTGGTGCTGGAGGTGGGCCTGGGCGGCACGCTGGATTCCACCAACGTCATCGACCCGCCGGAGTGCGCGGTCATCACGGCGCTGGGCATGGATCATGTGAAGGAGCTGGGCCCCACCCTGGCCGATATCGCGTCGGCCAAGGCGGGCATCATCAAGCCGGGCAGTCCGGTGGTGAGCTATGGCGGTGTGCCCGAGGCCGATGCCGTCATCGCCCGTACGGCGGCAGAGCGGCACGCGCCGCTGACCGTGGTGGACCTCAGCAGGCTGACCATCGAGGACGGGAATCTGGATGCTGTCACCTTTGATTTTGACGGCCTGAACGGCATCCGCCTGCCCCTGATCGGCAGCTATCAGCCCCGGAACGCCGCCACGGCCATTACGGCCCTGCGGGTGCTGCGCAGCCGGGGCTGGAACATCCCGGACAGCGCCATCCGTGCTGGTCTGGAACAGGTGCGCTGGCCGGGCCGGTTCGAGCTGCTGCGGCATTCACCCGTCTTTTTGCTGGATGGCAGCCACAACGCCCACGGAATGCGGGCCACCGTGCAGAGCTTGCGGGACCGCTTTCCGGGGCAGAAGTTCGTGTTCCTGCTCAGCATCATGGCGGACAAGGATGTGGACGAGATGCTGGCACTGCTCCTGCCGCTGGCCGGGCAGTTCGTCACCGTGGCGGCCCATACCCCCCGCGCCATGCCCGCTGAGACGCTGGCCGAACAGATCCGCGCCCGGGGCGGCAGGGCCGAGCCTGCTTCCACCATTGAAGCCGGTGTGGCCCGGGCGGTTGCCCTTGGGGGCACCGGCCCCGTGTGCGCACTGGGCACGCTCTACTTCTCCGGCGATGTGCGGGAAGCGTTTGCAAAATTGAACCAGTAAAGAAGAGGGGCTGCGGCACACGGGAAAAACCGGTGCAGCAGCCCCCTTTTTGCGGACTGGCTTACAAAAAAATGCCCCGCTGTTTTGTGATGCACAGAACAGCGGGGCAATATCATTTATGGGGCGGAAATGTGCTCAGGAGATGCGCTTCGGCTCAGGCCTTGCCTGCGCAGCCGAACAGCTCGATCTTTTCCTTGCACTTGTCAACGATGGCCTGAGCGCCGGGAGCCAGCAGCTTGCGGGGGTCGAAGCCCTTGCCCTGCTGATCCTTGCCAGCCTCGATGTACTTGCGGGTGGCCTCAGCAAAGACCAGCTGGCACTCGGTGTTGATGTTGATCTTGGAAACGCCCAGGCTGATGGCCTTCTGGATCATCTCGTCAGGGATGCCGGTGCCGCCGTGCAGGACCAGAGGAATGTTGTTGGTAGCCTTGTGGATGCGGTCCAGAGCCTCAAAGTCCAGGCCCTTCCAGTTGGCGGGGTAAACGCCATGGATGTTGCCGATGCCGGCAGCCAGGAAGTCGATGCCCAGATCGGTGATCTTTGCGCACTCGGCGGGGTCTGCGATCTCGCCAGCGCCCACAACGCCGTCCTCAACGCCGCCGATGGAGCCGACCTCGGCCTCGATGCTCAGGCCCTTGGAGTGTGCCAGAGCGACCAGCTCCTTGGTCTTTTCCACGTTCTCCTCGATGGAGTAGTGGCTGCCGTCGAACATGATGGAGGAGAAGCCGGCCTCAACGCAGGCCTTGCAGCCCTCGTAGGTGCCGTGGTCCAGGTGCAGGGCAACGGGAACGGTGATGCCCATGGTCTCCACCATGGAGCTGACCATGGCGGCAACGGTCTTGAAGCCGGTCATGTACTTGCCTGCGCCCTCAGAGACACCCAGGATAACGGGGCTCTTCATTTCCTCGCAGGCGGTCAGGACTGCCTTGGTCCACTCCAGATTGTTGATGTTGAACTGAGGCACACCGTAGTGGCCATCGCGTGCCTTGATCAGCATTTCGGTTGCATTTACCAACATTATTCATTACCTCCGCAAAATCATTTTGGGGTGAAAAAGCCGTTTTGGATACAAGATTGCGCATCCTTTAACGAACCTAAGGGTAGTATACCCCAATTACAGGATAAAATCAAGGCGGTTCCCGCGGCGTTTTCAACACAAATTCACATTGGGCATTTTGATGTTGGAGATTCTGGCAAAAACCACTGGATCTCCCTTCAAAAAATTGTCATAATTCCGACTTGAATTTTACAAAAAGTACGGCGGAAAGTTTGCGTGTCGAACCTGAGAAGTTGAAAACTCGGTGGAAACTGTGGAATTCCACCCGGAAAGTGGGCGTACAAACTTGATTTTTGAACATTTTCCACCGTGTTTTCAACATGTGGAAAAAATTGAGCCGAATTACCGATTGTATAGCCTGCTGAATGTGGAAAACTTTTGCCTTCGGCAAACATTGCGAAGAATGCCGGGGTATGCTATACTTTAGAATGTATCAGTGTCAAAATATAGTAAAACTGAAACAGAGCGAAACCATGGCGCGGCTCAAACGGCCCGCCTTGCCATAGAATGGAAGGAGAACACATCAATGGACGAACAGAAAATGCCGCGCCGCCCCCGCCGCAGCAGCACGGAGGAGCAGCCCAAGAATGAGAGCCTGGTCTACGGCAAAAACCCCGTGACCGAGCTGCTCAAGAGCGGTTCCGGCGTGGATACCGTGCTGATCGCGGAGGGCATGGCCCCCGCTGTGGCAGCTTACTATACCGCCATGGCCAAGGAGGCCGGGGCCACGGTCAAGCGGGTGCACCCCAACAAGCTGCGCCTGATGACCGGTACCGAGAGCCACCAGGGCGTGGCTGCCTTTGCCAGCGAGATCGAATATGCGACCGTGGAGGACCTGCTGAACGTTGCCAGAGAGAAGGGGGAGCCCCCTTTCCTGGTGCTGAGTGACGGCATCGAGGATCCCCATAATCTGGGCGCGGTGATGCGCTCTGCTCTGCTGTGCGGAGCCCACGGCATCGTTATCCCCAAGCGGGGCGGCGCGTCCGTGACCCCCACCGTTATCAAGTCCAGCGCCGGTGCGGCCGAGCGCCTGCCTGTGGCCCGTGTGGCCAACATCGGCGAGACCATCCGCCGCCTGAAGGATCAGGGGGTGTTCGTCTACTGTGCCGATATGGACGGTGTGTCCCTGCGCAAGAACAACCTGACCGGCCCCATCGCACTGGTGCTGGGCAGCGAGGGCAGCGGTGTATCCCAGCTGGTGAAAAAGCTCTGCGATGGCGTGGTGCGGCTGGATATGGCCGCTCAGGGTACCGGTGTGGACAGCTTCAATGTTTCGGTGGCAGCTGGCATCATCCTGTACGAGATCCAGAGCCAGCGCGCCGCAGAGTAAGAAACAGCGGCCAGACCGCCGTGACCAGAACAGGGAGGGACTAGGATGCCAAAGGATGATAAGCGCAAAGAGCTGACACAGGAAGAGATCGATGCGCAGAACGAGAAGTTCCGCACGTTTTTCAGCACCAGCGTGGCACAGGTGCCCGAAGAGATGAAGCGCCGCGATGAGGAAAAGGAGAATACCGGCAGCCTGCTGGGCAAGTTCTTCCACCGCGAAAAGGACAAAGAGGAGCCAGCCGCCGCCCCGGCCGTGCAGAATGAGCTGCCGCCCACGGGTGAGATCGTACTGGGCCATGAGGAAGAAGCCGAGGCCGGCCTGGAGCTGGCATTGGAGCCCGGAGAGCTGGAGGAAGCAGAGCCTGTGGCTCTGCCCACCGCGCCGGAAGTCCCCGCAGCGCCGAAGCCGGAACCCCGGCCCGCACCCCAGCCCGAGAAAAAGCCGGAGCAGCCCCACCGCCGGGAACCCCTGACCCCGCAGGAGCAGCAGGAGGATGCAGAGATGGCCGAACTCAAGGCCATGCTCTATGGCACCCCCAAGCCCGCCCCGGTGGAGGAAATGCAGGATGCCCCCGAAGAGGTGCTGGCCGTGGAGCCGGAAGCTCCCGCAGCGCCTGAGGGCCCGGCCATCCCCATGGTGTTTGCCGAGGATCAGTCGGTAAAGCAGGCGAAGTCTGCCCCGGAAGCCGCGCCAGAGGTTGAGCCGGAACCGGAAACGGCGTTCCAGTTCTTTGGCAAGGGCGCGGACGAGAACGAGCCGCAGGCCCCTACCCGCACCGAGGCCCCCAGCAAGGACGACAGCATGAGCCTGCCGCTGATGGGGCTGGAAGAGGACGAGGCACCCGCCCGGCCTGCCGCCCCGGCAGAGGAAGCCCCGGCCCAGCCTGCTGAGGAAGCGGCCCCTGCCGCGCCGGAGGCTGAGGAGAAGCCTGAAGAGGAAGCCGAGCCGGAAACGCCCGAGCAGGTGGGGGAGAAGCTCCGCCGGATGGGCGCGGAGCTGACGCTGCGGTGTGTGCTGGAGGGCATCCTTGCGGTGGTACTGCTCCACTTTGGCCTTGTTGCCGAGGGGCTGCTGGCCCCTGTGGCCTCCCTTGACCCCGTGATTGCCCCGGCGGCGTTCTATGCCGCCAACCTGCTCTTTCTGGCCGGTGCACTGGCTGTGGGCTGGCCTGTCCTGCGGGATGGCCTGCAGGGCCTCAAGGGCCGCCCCAGTGCAGACACCATGCCGGCGCTGGCCGCCTGCGGTGCGCTGGTGCAGGCTGCGGTCGCCCTGCTCAACGCCCAGAGCTATCAGAATTCCAGCTGGACGCTGCTTTCCGGCGTGGCCGCACTGGGCCTGTTCCTGGCCCTGCTGGGCAGCCGTGTCCTGCTGACTGCCGTCAGAAACGGCTACGACCTTGCCGCCCGATCCCCCGAGGGGCTGCAGGGCGCGTTCCGTGTCCGGGATAAGGACCTGATCCGGGTGCTGGCCCGGAGCCTGGATCAGAAAGACCCCTGGGTGCTGCTCAGCCGCCCTGTCCAGTGGGACGAGGCGCTGGTGGAGCAGAGCTTCGGGGAGCGCGCCAGTGAGCGCCGCGCCCGCAAGACAGCCCTGATCCTGCTGGGTGCCGCCGTGCTCAGCGGACTGGTGTTCCTGCTGTTTGGCGGCGGGCCCAACGGCATGGCCGCAGCCCTGACCTCCATGCTCTGCATGGGTGCACCGCTGTCCTCCACCCTGGTTGCGGGCATCGCGTCTCTGCGCCTGCAAAAGACCGCAGCCGCCGCCGGTGCCGTGGTGCCCGGCTGGGCTGCCATTGAGGAGCTGGGCGGTGTGGACACCGTGCAGGTGGATGCCGACGAGCTCTTTACCGCCGACAGCGTGAACCTGGAGGACATCCGCATCTTCAAGGGCGGCCGCATCGACCGTGCCATCCTCTATGCGGCCAGCATCCTCAACCACAGCTGTGAGACCCTGCGGGGTCTGTTCCGCCAGATCATCGAGGACCGCACCGAGATCCTGTACCCTGTGAAGGATCTGGAGGTCCACCACGGCCTTGGCTTTGCCGCCTGGTGCGATAACAACCGGGTGCTCATCGGCAACCGGCTGTACATGGAGCGGGAGGGTGTGCCCCTGCCCGAGCAGGAGTATGAGGATGAGCACTCCCAGAACGGCGCGCTGCAGATCCTGTATCTGGCTGTTTCCGGAAGCCTGCACGCCATGTTCGTGCTCCATTATGTGGGCGGCCGCAACGCCGCCCGCGGGCTGGAGGTGCTGCAGCGGGAGAACATCCGCCTGCTGGTCACCTGTGAGGACCCCAGCCTGACGGCCCGCCACATCACCGAGGCTTACCATCTGCCCGAGGGAATGATCACCCTGCTGGATCAGGAGCAGTGCAGCGCGCTGACCCCTGCCCAGCCGGACGAGACCGCCCGCTGCTGTATGCTGCATGATAAGGGCTTTGCCAGCCTGATCGGTGGCCTGCGCGCGGCGGAAAAGGCCCAGAACGCCGAGACGAGCGCCACTACGGTGCAGATGGTCTCGGTCTGGTTCTCGGTGGTCATCGGTGTTCTGCTGACCTACGCGGGCAGCATCGGCACCCTGTCAGTGGCCGCTGTCCTGATGTATCAGGCAGCTTGGAGCGCTTTGAGCGTTGCGGTCTGCGCCCTGAAACAGCACAACTGAATGTGAGCGCGGCGTTTGGCTGCCTGCGCCGGGAGCAGCTTTTGGCCCTGATGTTCTGCACAAAAAAATCGGAAAAAATTGGAATTCCCGACGAAATCGGGTGCGAAAGCACAGCACTTTGGGCGAAAAACTTGACCCACAATGGCCGGACGTGTAAAATAAATCAATAGTGAGAAAAATCATGGACGCGAAATTTTTCCATGTGTGCGGCATTCCTTTGATCCCATGGGATGAAACAAGGAGGGAAGTTCGACCCAATGAAATGGAAATTCCAAACCGCGGGGCGGCTTCTGGCCCTGCTGGCTCTGAGCGGGGCCCTGCTGGCTGCCCCTTTGCCCGCGCAGGCCGCGCCCGGTGTGCTGACAGGCCTGACCGGAACCGGCTCCAGGCTGGAACTGGAGCTGACCGAGATGGAGCTGGAGATCACCGATGATGACCCCCGTCCCAAGGGCTACCTGTACACCAGCGGACAGAGCGATTATTACTTCATCGTCTGGATGAGCAGCAACTCCAATGTTGCCACGGTGGATGGCGACGGCAAGGTGACGGGCCGCAATGCAGGCACTGCCATCATCACCGCCATCTCCGACCACGGCGAACGCGCCGCCTGCAAGGTGACCGTGACCCGCAAAAATGAAGAAGCAGCCAGAAAAAAGCCCACGCTGGATACCACCAGCCTGAGCCTTGTGCTGCAGTACAATGACCTGCACCCCGCCCACCAGCTCCAGCTGACCAACAGCGACCACTCCTTCCTCTATGTCTACCAGTGGATGAGCAGCAACCCTGAGGTTGCCACAGTCAGCGACAAGGGCCTTGTCACGGCTCAGGCGGCGGGCACCACCACCATCACGGCAATGGTCTCCAACGGCCAGGCTTTGCGGTGTAGCGTCACGGTGACTTCGGATATCGGCAAGGTGACCCTGAACAAGAGTGACCTGCTGCTCCGCACCGTGGGCACCCAGGAACGTCTGACGGCCACCGTTGCGGTGGAGGGCGGCGGCAGCGTGCCCATTACATGGGTCAGCAGCAACCCCGGTGTCGTTACCGTGGATGCGGATGGCGTGGTGACCGCCATTGCCGATGGAGAAGCCAAGGTCACGGCTCTTTCGCCCGCCGGACGCTTTGACGTGTGCAGCGTTGTGGTGGGCATGGCGGCGGAGAAGTACGAATCTGAAGCCGACCTTGCCGACGAGCTCAAGCTCCCTGACCCCTACGTTGCCGTAAGGCTGAACAAACTGGCATAAAGAAAAAGCACCCGCCCATGGCTGTTTTTGACGGCTATGGGCGGTTTTTGCGTGTATGGAAACGGATGCGCTGGGAAAAACTTGCCGAAGAGGAATTTTTTGCAAAAAATATTTTGCGTTGCGTGTTGCGGTGTACCTGACACATCTGGCTGCCTCCGGCAGGTGAAAAAGGACAAAATGGCCCGAACGTTGTTTAAGACAGGGGGCGGATGCCCCACGGAGTGGCAAAATCTCTGCAAAAAAGGCGGCTGTCCGGCTTGAATGACACATTTAACAAAAATTTGACGTGAAGTGATTGAATTTGCAACTCTTGACAGAAGGCGGGACAAACCATTATCCTTTTATCAGAGGAAAGTATTTTATGTCGCCAGACGTTGGAATGCCTGGTGTACAAGTGTGTGTCAGGAGGGAAAGAATATGTCCAACTACCGGAACCGAATCGGGGAAGCCATTGCCTTTGCCCGGAACGTGGCGGGCAGATCTCAGCAGGAGCTTGCGGATATGCTGGGGCGGGACAAGCGCACCATTCAGAAATGGGAGCGGGGCGAGATCCGCATTGCGCTGGAGGATTTTCTGGATGTATTCGATACTCTGCACCTGCCGGTGGGGCCCTATGAAATGTGGATCCTGCATCCGGAACTCTTTCCGCGCGGCATGGAGGATATCAAGGGCTTCAGCACCGAAAAGAAGCGGAGGACACTGGCGGATTATTATCTGCATCAGGCTGCACCGCTGGAGATCGAGCAGGAGTATTACATCCTGTTCGGCGACCACGGCAGCAACAGCTGCGGCATCCGGCAGGAGCTGCTGGCCAACCTGCAGACTCCGCTCCGTGACCGCAAACGGATCGTGAACCAGATCATCGACAACTACTATGAGGCCCGGGCCATCGGACATCTGACCGACCCGGAGGGCCAGCAGCCAGTGATGCCCATTCTGGAAGCCTGCTACGATGCCAGTGCACGGAGCGTGAAAGCCAACGAGAACCGGTACAGCATCGGCAGCATCGAGGACTATCTGGACGATGCGGAGAAACCGGCAGAAGGGTGAACCGAACAGCAGACGGCCATGTGCAGCCGCCTGCTGTTTTTGCGTTCGGCTGCCTGCGGGAAAATATTGTGAAATTTGCGGATTCCTGCTATACTTATTCTATTGATGAAAAAGAAGGGTGAGATAAATGGCATACAACATGGGCGGTCGGCGCTTCCGGCCGGTGGGCAGCGGAAAAAAGCGGACTGCGCCGCAGTACGGGCCGGTGGGCACAGGCTGCCCGTTTGTGGAGGAGGCCGTGGCGCGGCTGTACCGGGAGCAGAACGAGGAACATTTCTGGAGCCTGATGAACGCCCTGAACTATGCGCTGGAATTGCAGACCAAGGTGCTGGTGCCGTTGGATGCGGCGGTGGACCCCCAGAGCGGGGCCGCCCCCTGGGCACACCTGCCCATCCCGGAGGAGCGGGCCGAGGGCCTGCCGCCCTGGCTGCTCCACACCCGGAAAGAGCGGAACTATCTGCCGCTGTTCACCTCGGTAAAGAACGCCGAGGCGGAAAAGGCCAGCGCCACCCGCCCCATGGTGGAGCGCAGCCTGCGCAGCGCCATGGAATATGCGCTGGAAACGGACGGCATCGATGGTGTGGTGCTGGATCCGTGGACAAGCTCTGCCACGCTGGATGTCTCCCTGCTCAGCGGGCTGCTGAGATCGGAGCGGGGGAGCGACAACCCCGGCGCTCAGGAGCTGGAGGCCGGACACGCCGCCGCCCGGGCCGGGAATTGGCAGGAAGCGGCGGCCCGCTATACTGCCGCCGCCGAGGCGGGCAGCGCCGAGGCGCTTTCTGCCCTGGGGGACTGCCTGTATTATGGCCGGGGTACCCGGAAGAATAAGACCCAGGCCCGGCGGATGTGGAAAAAAGCCGCACAGGCCGGGGAAGTGCAGGCCATGATCGCCCTGGGGGATGACTGTGCTGCATCGGGCGGGGAGATGGCGGAGACCCTGCAATACTACCGCCGTGCCCAGAGCGCTGCCCGGGAGGTGCCGGACATCGCCTACACCCCGCAGGTCTGCCTGCGCCTTGCCCAGTACGAGACCCAGTACCTTTCCCGCAAAAAGGCGCTGCTGCAGGTGGCGGAGGCCGTGCAGGGGTTTCGGATCCTGCAGGCCGAGGGCGAAACGGATGCTGCCGACTGGCTGCGGGAGGCTGAACTGCTGACGGATCGGCTGCTGGCCGACGATAAAAACGCCTGAAACACAGTTTCTTTACATTTGTTCTAAGAAATCGTCATAGGAAACCGGTAAGATATTCAAGGAAATATTCTGCGCCGAAGAAAAGAGGACAAGCACTATGAGCAAAGTGATCGGAATCGACCTTGGTACCACCAACTCCTGCGTGGCGGTGGTGGAGGGCGGCAAGCCTGTGGTCATCGCCAACGCCGAAGGCGAGCGCACCACCCCCAGCGTGGTGGCCTTTACCAAGGATGGCGAGCGTCTGGTGGGCGGCGCGGCAAAGCGCCAGATCGCCACAAACTCAGGCCGCACGGTGTCCAGCATCAAGCGGTACATGGGTTCTGATCACCGGGTGCATATCGATGGCAGAGACCTGACCCCGCAGGAGATCAGCGCCATGATCCTGACCAAGATCCGCCGCGATGCCGAGAGCTACCTGGGCGAGCCGGTGACCGAGGCCGTCATCACCGTGCCTGCCTATTTTGACGACAGCCAGCGCAAGGCCACTCAGGATGCGGGCCGCATTGCGGGCCTGAATGTTCTGCGCATCATCAACGAGCCCACCGCCGCCGCGGTGGCCTACGGCCTGGACAACGAGGCTCCCCAGAAGATCCTGGTCTACGATCTGGGCGGCGGCACCTTTGATGTTTCGATCATTGAGATCGAGGACGGCACCTTTACGGTGCTGGCCACCGGCGGCGATACCCATCTGGGCGGCGATGACTTTGACGAGCGCATCGTTGAGTGGGCTGTGGCGGAGTTCCGCAGATCTGACCGCATCGATCTGACCAAGGACCCCGCCGCCATGGGCCGCCTGAAGGAGGAAGCGGAAAAGGCCAAGAAGGAGCTTTCCAGTGCGCTTTCCGCCCAGCTGAACCTGCCGTTTATCGCGGTGGGTAAGGATGGCCCCCACCATCTGGATCTGAGCCTGGGCCGCCCCCAGTTTGAGATGATGACCGGTGACCTGCTGGCCCGCACCGTTCAGCCGGTGCAGAACGCCCTGCGGGATGCCGGGATTTCCGCCAGCCAGCTGGGCAAAGTCCTGCTGGTGGGCGGCAGCACCCGGATGCCCGCTGTGGAGCGGCAGGTCCGGGAGCTGCTGGGCTGTGAGCCCAGCCACACCCTGAACCCCGATGAATGCGTGGCCATGGGTGCCGCCGTGCAGGGCGGCCTGCTGCAGGGCGGCGGAAAGCTGGCCGGTGCCACCGGTGCGGCCGCGCAGGGCCTTGTGCTGATGGATGTCACCCCACTGACGCTGTCCATTGAGACGCTGGGCGGCGTGGCCACCCCCCTCATCACCCGCAACAGCATGATCCCCACCCGCAAGAGCCAGATCTTTACCACGGCCCGCCCCATGCAGACCAGCGTAGAGATCAACGTGCTGCAGGGCGAGCGCCACTTTGCCCGCGACAACAAGAGCCTGGGCAAATTCAAGCTCACCGGCATCCGCTCCGGCTTCTCCTCCAAGCCCCAGATCGAGGTCACCTTTGATATCGATGTGAATGGCGTGGTCAAGGTGTCTGCAAAGGATCTGGGCACCGGCCGGGAGCAGAACATCACCATCACCGGCAGCACCAATCTTTCTGAGAACGAGATCCAGCGCGCCATGGCCGATGCCGCCGCCTACGAGGAGGAGGATACCCGCCGCAGGGAGCGGCTGGAGCTCCACAACCAGGCCGAGATGCTGGCTTACAAAGTGGATGAGGCCCTCTCCAAGTGCAAAAAGGAGCTGGACAAGGACGAGAAGAACCGAGTTAAGAACGACCTTGCCAGCCTGCGCCGCTGCCTGCGCAAGGATAAGCCCGAAAAGATGAACGAGACCGAGGAAGCAGATCTCCGTCAGGCAAAATCCCAGCTGGAAGCCAGTGCCAACCACCTGATGGTGCTGTACAGCACGGAGCAGGATGCCGGCCGGCAGTAAGCGGGCAATTCCCTACTGAAAAACTTCGTTGAAAGGGTTGACAAACCCGGAAGAGTGGGGTATTATGTATGCAATATCACAAAAATGGCTGTGAAGAGAAGAGTAGGTTTTCGCATTGATCCTTCCAGAGAGCCCGGGCGGTGGAAAAGGGCAGGAAACAGGGAACTGAAAATGGTCTCGGAGCCGCGGGGGCGAAGTGCAAGAGTGCTAAGCCTGCGACGGGAGCGCCCGTTACAGCGTCCGGTTGTCGCGTTGCAAAACGCCGCAGCAGTGAGGCTGTCTCTGTGAGGGGACAGTAAACCAAGGTGGTACCACGGAAGTTTTACGCTTTCGTCCTTGTGGGTGTATGCCCGCTGAGGACGGAAGCGTTTTTTATTTTGCTTCCGGTGCAAAGGGTGCGGATTGTGCCGCACCGCACAAAAATATTTTTGTAAAAGTAGAGAGGGAAAACAAAATGTCTAAGATCACTCGTCGTAATTTTCTGAAAGTTTCCGGCGTGGCCGCTGCTGCCGCTGCCCTGACCGCCTGCGGCGGCTCTTCCTCCACCGCAAGCTCTGCCGCATCCGGCGCTGCATCCTCTGAGGCTGCCTCCACCGCTGCCAAGCTGGACAAGATCAAGGTCGCTGTTCCCAACGACACCACCAACGAGGCCCGCGCTCTGACCCTGCTGGAGAAGAACGGCTTCTTCAAGCTGAAGGCAGATGCAGGCCTGACCGCCACCAAGAACGACATCGAGGAGAACCCCCTGAACGTCAATGTGGACGAGGTCGAGGCTGCTCAGGTGCCCAACGTCCTGCAGGATGAGGACTACGCTGTCATCAACTCCAACTACGCCATCTCTGCCGGTCTGGACCCCATGACCGACGCTCTGGCCATGGAGGATGGCACCTCTGCCTACGTCAACGTTCTGGTCTGCAAAGAAGGCAATGAGGAGGAGCCCAAGATCAAGGCTCTGGTCGCTGCCCTGCAGAGCCAGCAGGTCAAGGACTTTATGACCGAGAGCTACGGCGGCGCTGTGGTCTCCGTTGTGGAAGACCCCACCGACGGCTATGATCCTTCCATCGATTATGACGCACTGAACGGCGAGACTGTCAGCTGCGCTGCCACCCCCGCCCCCCACTGCGAGATCCTGGAGGTCTGCAAGCAGATCCTGGCCGACAAGGGCATTACGCTGGACATCCAGGAGTACGATGACTATGTGATCCCCAACACCATCGTTGAGGATGGCCAGTGCGATACCAACTACTTCCAGCATCAGCCCTACCTGGACAACTTCAATGAGGAGAAGGGCACCCACCTGGTCTCCGTTGCCGGTATCCACGTTGAGCCCATGGGCATCTACGGCGGCAAGCAGAGCGACCTGAGCCCGATCGAGGGTTAAGCGAACTCCCCCAGTCACCTTGCGGTGACAGCCCCCTCGGGGAGGGGGCCTTTGCTTGACCGTTCTGTTTCAGGCTCCCTCCATGAGGGAGCTGGCAAATCCGTAAGGATTTGACTGAAGGAGCTTATTCAACAGCAAGGAGCAATTTCTGTGATCGAGATCAAACACCTTTCCAAGACCTTCCAGATGAAGGACGGCGCAGTGAATGCGCTGAAGGACATCAGCCTGACCATCCCGGATGGTTCGATTTACGGCATCATCGGCATGTCCGGCGCGGGCAAATCCACGCTGGTGCGCTGCATCAACCTGCTGGAGCGCCCCACCGAGGGCAGCGTGGTCATTGACGGCGTGGAGATGGAAAAGCTCACGCCCGCCCAGCTGCGCCAGCGCCGCCGGGAGATCACGATGATCTTCCAGCAGTTCAATCTGCTGATGCAGCGCAGCTGCCTGAAGAACATCTGCTTCCCCATGGAGCTGGCAGGTGTGAAGAAAGAGGAAGCCGAAAAGCGCGCCAAGGAGCTGCTGGAAATGGTGGGCCTGCCCGATAAGGCCAACGCCTACCCGGCCCAGCTCTCCGGCGGCCAGAAGCAGCGCATTGCCATTGCCCGCGCACTGGCAACTGACCCCAAGGTCCTGCTCTGCGATGAGGCCACCAGCGCGCTGGACCCCAACACCACCCACTCCATCCTGACCCTGATCAAGGACATCAACCGGAAGCTGGGCATCACGGTGGTGGTCATCACCCATCAGATGAGCGTTGTGGAGGAGATCTGCGATCACGTTGCCATTCTGGACGGCGGCGTTGTGGTGGAACAGGGCGAGGTGAAGGAGATCTTCGCCAACCCCAAGACCGCCGCGGCAAAGCGTCTGGTGGCTCCCAACGGCGGCAGCGCAGCCCGCGACCTGTCCAGCTTTGCGCCGGACGATCATGTGGTGCGTGTGACCTTCAACGGTTCTTCTGCCGCAAAACCGCTGGTGGCAAGCCTTGCCGCCGAAAAGGGCATTCTGGTGTCGGTGCTCAGCGCCGATACCCGCGACCTGAGCGGCCAGTGCTACGGCTCCATGCTGCTCAAGCTGCCCGCTGATCTGGACGAAGCAAAACAGGCTGCTGCCTACATGCGGGCACAGCCCGGCATTACGGTGGAGGAGGTGACCGGAGAATGACCATTGCAGATTATGGCTTTGCCATCTGGGAGACCTTCTATGTGACGGTGCTCTCCACCGCGTTCTCTCTGGTCATCGGCCTGCCGCTGGGCGTGCTGCTGGTGGCCGGTGATAAGGACGGCATTCTGCCCCTGCCCGGCTGGCTGATGCACCTGCTGAATATCATCATCAACATCCTGCGCAGTGTGCCTTTCCTGATCTTGATGATCTGCGTTTTTCCGCTGACCCGTATCATCGTGGGCACCACCGTAGGCACCAAGGCCACCATCGTCCCGCTGGTGGTGGCGGCCTTCCCGTTTGTGGCGCGTCTGGTGGAGACCAGCCTGCGCGAGCTGGATGAGGGTGTGGTGGAAGCCGCCCAGAGCATGGGTGCGACCCCGTTCCAGATCATCACCAAGGTAATGATCCCCGAGTGCCTGCCCGGCCTGATCTCCAGCATGACCACGGCCCTGACCACCATTCTGGGCTACTCGGCCATGTCCGGTGTCATTGGCGGCGGCGGTCTGGGCAAGATCGCCCTTTCCTACGGCTATTACCGCTACCAGACCAACATTATGATCGTCTGCGTCATCCTGCTGGTGCTGCTGGTGCAGATCTTCCAGACCGTTGGCACCTTCTGGGCCACCAGAAGCGATAAGCGGCTGAGGAAGTAACTCCTTCAGTCGCACTTCGTGCGCCAGCTCCCTCGGAGAGGGAGCCTTAAAGCCTCCCTCTTTGAGGGAGCTGGCAAAGCCGAAAGGCTTTGACGGAAGGAGTTCTCTCCTCATTTCGTCCCGGACGGGAAGTAAAATTCAACGTTTCAATTCCCCGCCGGAGACATGTGCTCCTGCGGGGAATTGTACTATTCGGACAAACCCAGTAAAGGAGTATGTTGCAATGAACCGTGATACCATCTGTGTGCAGGGCGGTTATACGCCCGGCAATGGCGAGCCCCGCCAGATCCCCATCATCCAGTCCACCACCTTCAAATATGCCACCAGCGAGGATATGGGCAAGCTGTTCGACCTGGAAGCCGACGGCTACTTCTACTCCCGCCTGCAGAACCCCACCTGTGACCTTGTGGCCAAGAAGATCTGCGAGCTGGAGGGCGGCACCGCCGCCATGCTGACCTCCAGCGGTCAGGCAGCCAACTTCTTTGCTCTGTTCAACCTCTGCGAGGCCGGTGACCATATCGTGGCATCCAGCACCATCTACGGCGGCACCTTCAACCTCATTTCTGTCACCATGAAGAAGATGGGCATTGAGGCCACCTTTGTGGACCCGCTGTGCACCGAGGAGGAGCTGAACGCTGCCTTCCGGCCCAACACTAAGGTGGTGTTCGGCGAGACCATTGCCAACCCCGCCCTGACTGTGCTGGATATCGAGAAGTTTGCCAAGGCTGCTCACGCCCACGGCGTGCCCCTGATCGTGGACAACACCTTTCCCACGCCGGTCAACTGCCGCCCCTTTGAGTGGGGCGCGGATATCGTGACCCACTCCACCACCAAGTACATGGACGGCCACGGCGCTGTGCTGGGCGGTGCCATCGTGGACGGCGGCAAGTTCGACTGGATGGCCCACGCCGAGAAGTTCCCCGGCCTGTGCACCCCGGACGACAGCTACCACGGTATCACTTACGCCGAGCGCTTCGGCAAAGAGGGTGCCTTTATCACCAAGGCAACGGCTCAACTGATGCGGGACTTCGGCTCCATGCAGTCCCCGATGAATGCCTATATGCTGAACCTCGGCCTGGAAAGCCTGCATGTCCGGATGCAGCGCCACTGCGCCAACGGCATGGCCGTGGCAAAGTTCCTCGAAAGCCATCCCAAGGTGGCCTATGTGAATTACTGCGGCCTGGAGTCCAGCCCTTACCACGCACTGGCTGAAAAGTATCTGCCCAATGGCAGCTGCGGCGTGGTCAGCTTTGGTCTGGCCGGCGGCCGTGAAGCTGCCAGCATCTTTATGAAGGAGCTCAAGCTGGCCGCCATTGAGACCCATGTGGCCGATGCCCGCACCTGCTGCCTGAACCCGGCATCCAGCACCCACCGCCAGATGAACGATGAGCAGCTGAAAGCCGCCGGTGTGCCCGCAGAGCTGGTGCGCATGAGCTGCGGTCTGGAAAGCGCTGAGGATCTGATCGCAGATATCGCACAGGCTTTGGATAAGATCTAAAAGGCAAACGGGCTCGCCCTCTCAGCTTCACTTCGTTCAGCAGCTCCCCCAAAGGGGGAGCCTCTGGCGAAAAATAAACTTTGTGGTTTTGCCAAGGCCTCCCACTTTGGGGGAGGTGGCACGGCGTAAGCCGTGACGGAGAGGGCGAGGCCGCTATCAATATCCGCACCAAAGGAGTACGACACTATGCCGCTGATCATTCCCAAGACTCTGCCTGCCTACGATGCCCTGTACGAGGAAAACGTCTTTGTCATGCACCGGGAGCGGGCAGCGTCCCAGCATATCCGCCCGCTGGAGATCCTGATCCTGAACCTGATGCCCACCAAGATCGCCACCGAGACCCAGATCGCCCGGCTGCTGGCCAACACGCCGCTGCAGGTGCACATGACCCTGCTGCAGACGGTGAGCCATGAGGCAACGCACGTCTCAGCGGCCCATCTGGAGGCCTTTTATAAGACCTTTGACGAGGTGAAGCATAACCGCTACGACGGCATGATCATCACCGGCGCTCCGGTGGAGACCATGGACTTTGAGCAGGTGGATTACTGGCCGGAGCTGTGCGAGATCATGGATTTCAGCGAGACGAATGTCTATTCCACCCTGCATGTCTGCTGGGGTGCGCAGGCGGGCCTGTACTACCACTACGGCATCCGCAAGGAGCTGCTGCCTGCCAAGATGTTCGGCGTGTTCGAGCACCGGGTCATCCGGCCCTCCAACCCGCTGGTGCGCGGCTTTGATGAGGTGTTCTATGCCCCCCACAGCCGCCACACCGCCATGAGCCGGGAGGATATTGACCACTGCAGTGCGCTGCGCATCCTTGCCGAGAGCGATGAGGCAGGGCCTTTCCTGATGAGCACCGAGAACGGCCGTCAGATCTTTGTCATCGGCCACCCGGAGTACGACAAATACACGCTGGATGCGGAGTATAAGCGGGATGTTGCCAAGGGTCTGCCCATTGCAGTGCCCAAAAACTACTACCCCAACGATGACCCCAGCCAGCCGCCGCTCTTCCGCTGGCGCGCGCACGCCCATCTGCTGTATGAAAACTGGCTGAACTACTACGTCTACCAGAACACCCCCTATGATCTGGGAGAGATGCAGCGCGTGAAGCACTCTGAGGGGTGAACCCGCTCAGCCGCCTGTTGCGGCAGCTCCCCCATGGGGAAGCCAGGTTTACGCACGACTGTTTTTCTGCCTCTCCTATCAGGAGGGGCGGTATTGGAAAGCAATAACGGAGAGGTATTTATGGGAATCGATAAGAATGAATGGGGTTTCCGGGTGGGGCATCTGCCCCACGGGGAGCGCAATAAGATCAGTGATGTGCCGGGCGTGACGGTGGGCCATTGCACACTGGCGGATGGCGATATCCAGACCGGTGTGACCGCGCTGCTGCCTCACCCCGGGGATGTGTTCCATGACAAAGTGCTGGCGGCCTGCCATGTCATCAACGGCTTCGGCAAGACCACGGGCCTTGTCCAGATCGATGAGCTGGGCACGCTGGAGACCCCCATCCTGTTTACCAACACCCTGAGTGTGGGCACCGTGGAAACGGCGCTGGTCAAATATATGCTGGAGCGCAACCCCGATATCTGCGAGACCACCGGCAGTGTGAACCCGGTCGTCTGCGAGTGCAACGACTGCGGCCTGAACGATATCCGGGGCCTGCATGTCACCGAGGCGCATGTGGCTGCCGCTCTGGCAGACTGCAAAGCGGATTTCGCCGAGGGTGCAGTGGGTGCCGGACGCGGAATGCGCTGCCACGGGCTGAAAGGCGGCATCGGTTCTGCCTCCCGGCTGGTGGAGCTGGACGGTAAGTCCTACACCATCGGGGCACTGGTGCTCTCCAATCATGCCACCTTCGATGACCTCATCGTGGCGGGCACACCCATCCACGAGCTGTTGGAGGCCCGCATCCCGCCCCATGAGGACAAAGGCTCCATCATCACGGTGCTGGCAACAGATATCCCCCTGAGCGAGCGCCAGCTGCGGCGGCTCTGCCACCGGGCGCTGGTGGGACTTTCCCGCACCGGCAGTGCCTGCGGCAACGGTTCGGGTGAGATCGTTCTGGCCTTTACCACGGCCAACCGGATGCCGCATTACTCGGACAAAGCCCTCCTGCCCATGGAGATGCTCCATGATGATGCCATCAACCCGCTGTTCCGGGCGGTGGCCGAGTGTGTGGAGGAAAGCGTCCTGAGCAGCCTGCTCCACGCCGAGACCGTCACCGGCTACCATGGCCGGACGGTGCAGTGCCTTTCCGACCTGTTGAAAAAATAATGTGAAAAAACAAGCCTTTCCGTGTGGTGCACCTCGCAGTGCGACACCAGCGGAAAGGCTTGTTTTTCTTTATCGCTATCTTTATCTCTGCACCAGCGTGATGAATGCTTTCATCTGGGGGGTGAGCCATTTATCCTTGTGGTAAAACAGCTGCCGCCGCATCTCCACGCGGCAGGCGGGGACATTCAGACGGGCCAGCGTTCCGGCGGCGAGGGCATTCTGCACGATGTACTCAGGCAGGAAGGAGAGGCCCATGCCGTGCTCGACCATCTGGCAGAGCAGGGAAGCACTGCCCAGCTCGAGAAAGGGCTTGATGGCCAGCCCCTGCGCCGCCATGCACTGGTCGAGGGCATCGCGGTAGCTCATGCCCCGCTCGGTCAGCAGGAACTCCTGCCCGGCCAGTTCCTGAAGCGTGACCTCCGCCTGCCCGGCCAATGGGTGCCCGACGGGGGCCACCACGCAGATTGGCTCCGGCTCATCCACAGCCAGCACAAAGCTGGGCTGCAGCAGCGGCTTGTCCAGCGTGTATGCCAGGTCGATCTGATTGGAGCCCAGCATCTGGAGCATCTCATCGTCGGTGGCGGTGCGGAGCACCAGCTCCACCTGCGGGCAGAGGGCGTGATACCGCTGCAGCAGGTCGGGCAGAAAGGTGCTGCAGACCGAATCCGCCAGTGCCACCCGCAGGGTGCCGCTGACCTGCCGGGCAGGCTGCAGGGCCGCTTTGGCCTGCTCGGCAGTGGCCAGCAGGGAGCGGGCATAGGTCAGAAAGGTCTGCCCGGCATCGGTCAGGCGGACCGTTTTGCCCACCCGGTCGAAGAGCGGCGTTTCCAATTCGGCTTCCAGCTGGGCCACCTGCGCGGAGACTGCCGACTGGGAATACCCCAGCTCCCGTGCCGCACGGGAAAAGCTGTGCAGCTCCGCAATATGCAAAAAGGTGTTGATGGTACGCAGTTCCACGGCGGCACCTCTCAGCGGCGGGTGATGCCGGTCACGGTCAGAACAGCACCATCTACGACAAAATGGACTTCCAATCCCGAAAATTCCATTCCGTATACCCGCTCCGGGTCGTGCTGGTAGGAGGGGCGGGGGTCGTTTTCCAGCACGCCCCGCAGGCCGTCCCGCTCGGCGGCGGGTACGGTCTCCCACAGCTCCGGCGGGCATTCGACCCGCAGCCTGTGCGTCTGGGTCTGGGCCGTGAAGCCTGCCGCCGCATCCGAGTGACAGTCGGCGTAGGGGATGTAGGGCTTGATGTCGTAGATGGGGGTGCCGTCCATCAGGTCTGCGCCCCGCACGATGAGCACCGGGCCCACCTCGGGGCGGTGCTCGATGGCCTCCAGCCTGACGCTGGAAAGGCCCAGCGGATTGGGCCGGAAGGGGGAGCGGGTGGCAAACACGCCCATCCGGGTGTTGCCGCCCAGGCGTGGGGGCCGGACGGTGGGAGACCAGCTCTCCCGCACCGCGCCGGAGAATTGCCACACCAGCCAGATGTGGCTGAAATCCTCCAGCCCGCGCAGGGCATCTGCGTTGCGGTATTCCGGGGTGAAGATGATCTCGCCCCGCAGGCCGTCCACCAGTCCGCTCTGTCGGGGGATGCCGAACTTGGTGGGGAAGGCGGTGTGGATGTGTGCGATGACCTTCAGGGTCATGGTTTCGTTGCTCATATTATAAACCTCTGCAGAAGCCCACGGCTCTGCCCTCGATCTGGATCTCGTTCAACTGTGGCCCGGCATAAATCATGGGCGGGCAGACGGCGGCGTTGTCGGCCAGAAGCATAACGGTGTCGCCCTGCCGGTGGAAATGCTTTAAGGTGGCCTCGTCGCCGATCCGCACGGCGGCGATCTCGCCCTGTTCTACCTCAGGCTGGCAGCGGATGCAGACGATGTCACCATCGCAGATGGTGGGGGCCATGCTGCTGCCGTGGCAGGTCAGGGCAAAGTCGGCGTGCCATGCGGCAGGAACGCCGATGTAGCATTCGATGTTCTGTTCGGCGGTGATGGGGGAGCCGCAGGCAATGCTGCCCACCAGCGGCACCCGCACCATTTCGGGCAGGGGCTCAAACCCCGGCGGGACAAATGCAGTGTTATCCAGCCCCATCAGCCATGCGGGGGTGGTCTCCAAGGCGGCGGCAAACTCCTCCACCTTGGATTGCGGGATGTCGTTGACCCCTTTTTCCAGCTTGGTGATGGAGGATTTGGAACGGTAGCCCATCCGCTGGGCAAGCTCTTCCTGAGAGAGCCCCAGCTCGAGCCGACGCTGTAAGATACGGCGGGAAAGTTCTGACATGGCAGAGACCTCGCTTTTCCTGAAAAAGAATGTTCTGCCGTGAGTATATCAGAAAAGTTCTTAAAAATCAACGATTTTCGCGCGATTTTGGTAAAATAGTTGACAAAAAATCAACATCGAACTATAATACAACCAAAGATTGTGAAACGACACGCAGAGATCCAGATGAAAGGAGAACCTTTGATGACAAATACCACACAGATCCGCGCCTACATTGAAAGCCAGGGCCTCAAGCTGGGCCATGTGGCACGGGTGCTGGGCATCAGCAGCAGCGCCCTGCATCAGAAGCTGAACGACGAGAGCGATTTCAAAGTCAGCGAAGCCGACCGTCTTTCTGCCATGCTGGGGCTGACCATGGAACAGCGGGATGCCTGCTTCTTTGGCCCGGGCACCCGGATGTGCCAAAGAAAGGGGGCGGCGTGATGACTGCTGAACAGCGCAGAAAGACCCGGGAGGCCCTGCAGAACTACGGTACCCGCCAGTGGGCCCGCAGCCCGGCCAATTGGGGCTGGGCCCGGGCCATCCAGCAGACGCAGGAGTATTACCGCACCGCCGACCCCATCCGTGCAGGCCTGCTCCAGCTGCGCTACCTGGAGCGCCGCAAGGAGGAGGATGTGCTGGAGCGGCTCTGCATCGGGCGCACCACCTACCAGAAAGCCCAGCTCGATCTGCTGAGCACCGTAGCCGTTTTTGCCGCCCGCTACGGTGCCCTGTGACGCAAAATGCCCCCGGACAGCCATCCGGGGGCATTGCAGTCAGTGCGTTTTCTTTTCCGGAGTATCGCAGTGCTGGTGGCAGGAGGCGCAGTTGCCGCCGCAGCCTTCGCCTTTCCAGCCGCCCTGCTTGGAGATCCAGACCACTGCCAGGGCAAACAGCCCTGCCAGCACCAGAATGGTAATGATCCCACGAAGTGTCAGCATTGAAAAAACCTCTCTTTTTGCGCTGGAATGCGCAATTTCAGTATACACCATTTTGCGCAAAAGAGCAACTGCCTCGCAGTGGGAAAAAATTGCGAAAAAATCAAAATTAGGGCTTGCCAATCCACTTCGGTTGTGGTATAATTCTCTTGTTCCAATTCGGAGGATTAGCTCAGCTGGTTAGAGCACCTGCATCACACGCAGGGGGTCTGGGGT
>OLWK01000401.1_pt1 | contig 26384 bp, 24 predicted proteins | sample 1674141 | NCBI WGS metagenome assembly OLWK01 (sample SAMEA103958148, study PRJEB25191) | human gut metagenome | reverse complement strand
TACACTTTGCGCCACGCGCAAAGACCGATTTGAGGTATACGAATGAAAACTCAGGAAAAGCTGAACATGACCATGCTCTGTGACTTCTATGAGCTGACCATGGGCAACGGCTACTTTGAGGCCGGCTGCAAGGAGCGCATCACCTATTTCGACGTGTTTTTCCGCAAGGTGCCCGATGGCGGCGGCTTCGCCATCGCGGCAGGTCTGGAGCAGCTGATCGACTACATCGAGAACCTGCACTTCACCGAGGAGGACATCGCCTATCTCCGCGGGCGAAACCTGTTCTGCGAGGAATTCCTGGACTATCTGCGGAACTTCCGCTTCACCGGCGATATCTACGCCATTCCGGAGGGTACGCCCGTGTTCCCCAAGGAGCCGCTGGTGGTGGTCCGCGCCCCGGCCATCGAGGCGCAGCTGATCGAGACGTTCACCCTGCTGACCATCAACCATCAAAGTCTGATCGCCACCAAGGCCAACCGTATCGTCCGGGCCGCCAAGGGCCGCACGGTGCTGGAGTTCGGCTCCCGCCGTGCCCAGGGGGCCGACGCGGCCATTGTCGGTGCGCGGGCGGCCTATATCGGCGGCTGTGCCGGTACGGCCTGCACCATCTCTGACGAGGTGTACGGCGTGCCCGCCGGCGGCACCATGGCCCACGCCTGGGTACAGATGTTCGACAACGAGTACGAGGCATTCAAGACCTACTGCCAGACCTATCCCACCAACGCGACCCTGCTGGTGGACACCTATAACACGCTGAAGTCCGGTATCCCCAACGCCATCAAGGCGTTCAACGAGGTGCTCAAGCCTCTGGGTATCACCAAATGCGGTATCCGCCTGGATTCCGGCGACTTGGCGTACCTGACCCGCAAGGCGCGCCAGATGCTGGATGAGGCCGGCTGGACCGAGTGCAAGATCTCCGTGTCCAACTCGCTGGACGAGTACCTCATTCAGGATATGCTGCTACAGGGCGCGCAGATCGACCTGTTCGGTGTGGGCGAGCGCATGATCACCGCCAAGTCCGAGCCGGTGTTCGGGGGCGTGTACAAACTGGTGGCCATCGAGGAGCCGGACGGCACCGTGATCCCCAAGATCAAGGTCAGCGAGAACGTGGAGAAGATCACCATTCCCCACTTCAAGAAGGTGTATCGCCTTTTCGGACGGGACAACGGCAAGGCCATCGCGGACTACATCACCGTGCATGACGAGACGGTGGACGACACGAAGGGCCTGACCATCTTTGACCCCATGGCCACCTGGAAGCGAAAGGACGTGTATAACTTCGAGGCCCGGGAGCTGCTGGTGCCGATCTTCAAGAACGGCAAGCGGGTGTACGATTGCCCGCCGCTGGAGGAGATCAAGGCCTACTGCGCCCAGCAGGTGGATACCCTGTGGGACGAGGTCAAGCGCTTTGACTATCCCCACAAGTACTATGTGGACCTGTCGGACAAGCTGTGGGATATCCAGCAGTGCCTGCTGCGGACCTCGCAGCTGTGATGACCATCTGAAATAAAAGAAAAGGGAGGAGGATCAACAGTGAAAAAGCCGAGAGTCCAGCAGCGGACAGAGCGACGGATATCCGCTGCGCTGCGGCTGGTGATGGTGGCGGTATTGCTGTTGGCACAGATCGCGCTGGTGATCGTCCTCAGCGACCTGCTCAAGCAGCGCATGGCGCTGGCCTATACGGTATTGCAGCTGCTGGCCGGTGTGGTGGCCATGCGTATCTGGTCCCGCCCCGGGGCCACCAGCTATAAGATGGGCTGGATCATCCTGGTGCTGTTCGTGCCGGTGGTGGGACTGATCCTCTATCTGCTGTGGAACGGCGACCGGCCGTCCAAGCGCCTGAGCCTGAAGAAGCCGGTGCCCATCGAGGAGCCTATGGCTCAGCAGGAGATCGCCCGCACCAATCTGGAAAAGCTGCGCCAGACCGCGCCCCAGTGGTATCCGCTGGCAGCGTATCTCAGCGGCAAGGGCTTTGACCTGTGCAATAACACCGACTGCCAGATGTACCAGGGGGCCAACCGGGCCACCGCCGTCTCCGACAGCGCGGTGGAGGCCGTGGACGGGCTCTATGAGCTGGGGTCCTCCAGCTATCTCCTGGCGGGGGAGGAGATCTCCTTCATGGATCTGATGGAATATATGCTGGTGGCCTCCGGCAACGACGCCGCCAACGCCCTGGCCATCCACATCTCCGGGAGTCTTTCCGCCTTTGCAGACCTGATGAACAGCACGGCCCAGAGCCTGGGCTGCACCGGGAGCCACTTTGTCAACCCCCACGGTCTCCACGACGAGGATCATTACACCACCGCCCGGGATCTGCTCACCATCGCAAAGGCGGCTATGAAAAACGAGACCATCGCCCGCCTGGTGGGGGAGACCGAGGTCACCCTCCCCGTCACCAACAAGCACGACCGCACCACCACCAAGTTCACCACCAACTATATGCTCAGCAAAAAATCCACCGGGGCCTATTATTACGAGGGGGCCATCGGCATCAAGACCGGCTCCACCGAGGAGTCCGGCTATTGCCTGGTGTCCTCCGCCAAGCGCAGCGGCCGCCGTCTGGTGGCGGTGGTGCTGGGCTGCAAGGGAAACGGCGCCACCGTGGAGAGCTTCTCCGAGTCCGCCAAGCTGTATAACTGGGCATATAACAACTTTTCCATGCGCCAGGTGGCGGCCACCGACGAGCTGTACCGCCAGCCGGTGGCTCTGTCCAAGCAGACGGACACGGTGATGCTGTATCCGGCCCAGAGCGTGGAGGCCTTCCTGCCTAAGGACGCCAAGGATGAGGACATCCGCAAGAGCGTCACCCTGAAGCAGGACGTGGTCAACGCCCCCGTCACCGCCGGGCAGGAGCTGGGCACCCTGACCATTACCTATAACGACCAGGTGTGCGCCGAGGTGCCGCTGCTGGCCCAGGCGGACGTGTCCGCGTCACGGTTCCTGGTGGCCAAGGCTGCCGTGGAGGCATTTTTTGCCAAGACGTGGGTGAAGCTGGCGCTGGTGGCCGTTGTGGTGCTGGTGATCGTGTTCATTCTGTGGCTGAAGCTGGGCCGCCGCAGCCGGCGGTACGGCAGCCGGGGCGGGAAGCGCCGCCAGCGCCGGGCCTATCGGGGCCGCCGCCGCTGGTGAGCCATGGAGCCGCTGAAGATTCTGTATGAGGACGCCCACCTGGTGATCTGCTGCAAGCCCGTGGGGGTGCTGTCGGAGGACGGTGAAAGCGGTCGGTGTATGCCGCAGCTGCTGCGGGAGCACTACCTGGCCCAGGGGCAGAAGAACCCCTATATCGCCACGGTGCACCGGCTGGACAAGATCACCGGCGGGGTCATGGTGTTCTCCCGGCGGCGGGAGGTCACCGGAAAACTCACCGCCGCTGTGCAGGCCCATGAGCTGGTGAAGGAATATCTGGCGGTGCTGCGGGGCCATCCGCAGGAGCCTGCCGCCACCCTGACGGACCTGCTGTTCCGGGACGCCGGGCGCAACAAGAGCTATGTGGTGAAGCGGCCCCGGAAGGGCGTCCGGGAGGCCAGCCTGGAATACCGGGAGCTGTCCCGGACGGAGGAGCTGTCTCTGGTGCGGGTGCGGCTGCACACCGGACGCACCCACCAGATCCGGGTGCAGTTTTCCTCCCGGGGGCTGCCGCTGCTGGGGGATATCCGATACGGCAGCAAGGACCCCAACTGCACGGCGGCCCTGTGGTCCTGCCGCCTGGCCTTCCGCCATCCGGTCACCGGCCGTGAGGTGGACGTGTTCTGCCCGCCGCCCCGGACCTACCCCTGGGACCTGTTCCCGGCGGTGGAGGGCTGATGGGAAAGCGAACCAACGGAATGGAGGATTTTTATGGCCTATACGGTGGGCGAAATGGCAAAACGGCTGGGGGTGCCTGCCTCCACGCTGCGGTATTACGATAAGGAGGGGCTGCTGCCCCAGGTGGAGCGCTCCCCCGGGGGGATCCGGATGTTTCAGGAGTCGGACTATGAGTGGCTGCGGATGATCGGCTGCATGAAAAAGGCGGGAATGTCCATTCGGGACATCCGGCATTACATCCAGCTGTCCGCCCAGGGGGACGACACCATCGGCGACCGGCTGGAGATGTTCCGGAACCAGCGGGAGGTGCTGTGCCGCCGGATCGAGGAGATGCAACACACCCTGGAAACCGTGGAGTACAAATGCTGGTTTTATGAGACGGCCAGAGAGGCCGGAACCGTGCAGGCTCCCAAGAGCATGACGGAGCAGGAGATCCCGGAGCGCTTCCGGACCATCCGGCGGGAGCTTAAGGGAGAATAACAGAAAAAATAGCGAGCGCCTCCGGCCTTTTCGGCCAGAGGCGCTTTGTTATGTGCGCAGCTTGAAGGTTCTGGGGGCCAGGCGATAGGCCAGCAGCAGGGCCGCGGCCGCATACACGGCGGCAAAGACGATCATGCCGATGCCGAAGGCCATCGTTGCCCCGTGGACGTTGGCGTAGATCATGTAGCAGACAAAATAGGTCAGGCCCGTGATCAGGCGATAGCCGAAGCTGGTGTTCTCCAGCCCGGCGGTGTAGGGCTGCAGCAGGTAGTACAGCACCAGGTAGTGCACCGAGAAAAACACGGACATGGCCAGAATGGCCAGGGGCAGCACCAGATAATCCGTGGGGGTGTCCGTGCCGCCGCTGCACAGCAGAAGCAAGGGAAGCCCCAGGGCGATGACGGCGGTGGGCAGCAGGTTGATGGCCGTCAGGGATTTCAGCCGGGCCGTGAAAATGCCCAGGATGACCCGGGGCTGCCGGTAAAACCGGTAGGACAGCATACTGCTGTCGCAGTTGAAGAACAGGACCTGGGTCACGGTATTGCCCCGGTTGATGAAGTACATCAGAAGCAGCATCATCGGCAGCGCCGGAACCAGTGCGCCGTTGATGGCGGCGGCTATTTCCGGCAGTGCCAGACAGGCGGCGCAGCCCAGGGCCAGCGCGGCCCCGGCGATAACGGCGGTGCGCCGGGCCGGACGCATCAGAAGCCGGTAATTGCGGCGCACAAACAGCTCGTTGAACCGGGCACAGCCGGTTTTCCGGCTGTTCGGGCCTGCGTCCAGGGTCAGCTTGCTCTGATACTGGGCCTGGGTCTCCCGGGCTGCCGCCTGGGGACCGTCGCCGCTGAGCAGGGATACGTCCGCCGTGAACAGGTGCCGGTACACCCGGCGATAGCCGGAAAAACGCAGCAGATATGCGGCGCCCCACGCGCCGCCAGCCGCCGCCAGCCCGCAGACGGCATACACGGCGGCGGAGGGCAGGGCCCGGTTCAGCAGGAGAGGGGGCAGATACGCCGCCGCCAGCAGAAGAACGGAGGCACCCTGCAGCAGGGAGAACCTCTTTTTGTCCCGGGGCAGGATGCTCCGCCGGTGGAAGTGCCGCAGCTCCAGTCCCGCAGAGAGGAGCTTGACGCCGCACACCAGCACCGGGGTCAGCAGACACAGGGCCAGCCCCTGGCCCAGGATCAGATGCCCCACCAACAGCGCCGCCGCCAGGAAGCCCACGGCGGTTTTCAGCAGATAGTACCCATACGCTGACAGGGTGTAACGCCGGGCGTCCATCCGCAGGAGGATCACGGCGTAATAGGCGTCCCGGCCGCCATTCAGCAGATTGTTGTTGAAAATACCGCCGATCAGCGTCAGAAACACCAGCAGATGGCCGTACAGCTCCGGCGGCAGCTCCCGATGGATCAGCAGCAGGGGAGCGGCGAAAAACACCGCCATATACAGGAGTTTTCCCAGCAGTATGCCGAAAATCTCCCGCAGGACGGCCAGCACCAGCCCCAGGGTCTTGGCGGAGCCGCTTTCATAGGACAGGCTCAGAAAGCGCAGCCGGTACAGAATGCCGTTGACCCGATAGGCCATGTGCAGCCGCAGCTGCAAAACCAGGGTGTCAAACCACATCCGGCTCCTCCTTCAGGGCGGCGATGATGCGGTCCTTGTACGCCTCATCGGCCAGGTCCTCCCGCCGCACCTCCTGCAGGACCCCGTGGTGCAGGATCACGATGTCGTCGCACAGGTCCAGGGCCAGGTCCATGATATGGGTGGACAGCAGGATGATATGCCGGGTCTTGATCCGCCGCAGCAGGGCCTTCATCTCGTCGGCCACCACCACGTCAAAGGAGGTCAGCGGCTCGTCCAGCAGCAGCACGGCGGGGTCCGCCATGATGTTCACCAGCATCTGCATCTTGTTTTTCATGCCGTGGGAGAAATCCTTCAGCAGCTTTCCCCGGTCGGCCGGGTCGATGCACATATAGTCCAGATACACGTCCGGGGCCTTGGGATAGGGGATCTTGCCCCGGTTGATCTCCAGGAAGAATTGCAGAAATTCCCGGGCGGTGAGAAACTCCGGCACCACCGGGGTGGAGAGCACATAGCCCATGTCGTCGGCGGTGACGGGCCGGGCGGCACCGGTGTCGTCCTCCAGGTGGAAGGATCCGCCGTCGGCGGCGAGGTCCTCATTGAGGCAGTTGAAGAACGTGGTCTTTCCCGCGCCATTGCGGCCGATAAGACCGTAGATCTTTCCCTGTTCAAAGGTGAAGGACGCGCCCCGCAGCACCTCCTGGGTCCCGAAGCGCTTTTGCAGTTGGTCGACAACCAGCTTCATGGCCGTCAATCCACCACGCCGGTCAGGTCCAGGGGCTTGCCGTCGCGCCACAGGCGCTCCAGGCCATAAAACTCCCGAGCCTCGGCGTTGAAGACGTGGATGGCGATGCAGCCGTAGTCCAGCAGCACCCAGGTGCCGGCCCGATAGCCCTCCCGGTGCAGGGGCTCCTCCTGGGCCTCCTCCCGGAGGACCTTTTCCACGTTGTCCACCAGGGCGTTGATCTGAGTATTGGAGGAGCCGGTGGCGATGACGAAATAGTCCGCCAGGGTGGTCAGATCGCCGATCTCCAGCACCTGGATCTCCCGGCCCTTCTTGTCGGACAGGGCCCGGGCCGCCATAAGGGCCAGTTCCTTCGCAGTTTTCATATCTGTTTACCTCTCAATAAATAGTCTCGGGCGTCCAGGGTGTTGTGATGCACGGGGTTGCCCCACTGCTGCATATCCCGGATGCTGTCGTCCAGCGCCTTCAGCAGGCCCCGGTCCAGGTCGGCATGGACCGCCCGGCGCAGGTCGTCCACCCCGGGGAAGTCCCGGCTGGGCTCGATATAATCCGCCAGATAGATGATTTTTTCCAGCTTGGTCATGTTGGGGTGGCCGGTGGTGTGCCAGTAGATGGCGCGATAGACCGCGTCATCCACGGCGAACACGTCCCGGGCGATGGCTGCGCCGGTTTTGGCGTGCAGCAGCTTCAGGGCGTGCCGCTCCAGGTCGTCCAGGGGGATGCCGTACTGCCGGCACAGGGTCAGCTGCCGGTCCATGTCCAGCTTCTTGGTGCAGTCGTGGAGCAAAGCGGCGATCCGGGCCTGGGTCTCGTCGGCCCCATACTGCCGGGCCAGGCGCACGGCCTCCTGCTCCGTGCCCAGCACATGGGGCATGCGCTTGGGCTTCAGATAGCTCAGGGCGATGGGCCGCAGCTGGTCCGGGGTCAGGTGATGTAGGTCCGTGTGAACGCCGTAAAGCCCCCGGCGCTGGATATAGCCGTATACGGGGTCCGTTACCAGGTCCCGGCCCCGGCCTGCGGCAAGGGCCTCCCGCACCTGGGTGGAGGACAGGTCGATGACCTGCCGGTTGGCAATGATGGCCACAGTGGCCCCGTATTTCGTCTCCAGCAGCCGCTTCTGGGCCGCCAGATCCTCCCCCGGCTGGGGGTGGGCTCGGTCAAAGGCCCCGATGTGGGCCAGAGACAGAATGTCCGACGCATGATACCAGCGCTCCAGGGACAAAAACATATCCGTCCCCATGAGAAGCCACAGCTCATCCTCCGGATGCTCCATGCGCAGCTGGCGCAGGGTATCCACCGTATAGCTGGGGCCGGTGCGGTGCAGCTCGATATCCAGGGCCTGGGCCACGGGGCCCAGCTGGGCACAGGCCAGGGCCGCCATTTCCAGGCGGTCGGCGGCGTCGGCGCTGCCCTGGGGCAGGGCCTTGTGGGGCGGAACGCTGGCGGGGATCAGCAGCAGACGGTCCAGCCCCAGGGCGTCCATAGCCGCCCGGGCCGCCGTCAGATGGCCCCGGTGGATGGGGTTGAAGGTGCCGCCGTAAATGCCGATCCTCATACGCTGCGCTTCCTGTCTTTTTCCAGCTCGATCTTCCGCTTGTCCTTGTTGTGCTGATAGCGGAAAAGGACAAATTTGCTGCCGATGACCTGCACCACCTCGCAGCGGGCGGCCACCTTCAGTTCCTCTGCCGCTTCCCGGGCGGTGTACATGGAGTTTTCCAGCACCCGGCCCTTGATCAGCTCCCGGGCCTCCAGGGCGTCGTTGACCTGCTTGATCAGGTTCTCGCCGATGCCGTCCTTGCCCACGTGGACGATGGTGTCCAGGTTGGCGGCCATGCCCCGCAGCTGGGCTCTCTGCTTGCTTGTCAGTTCCATAGATGCTCCTCAGTTCTTTTCCAGATAGGTTTTCAGCTCCGCCGCGAAGGCCCGCAGGGCGTTGCCGCGGTGGCTGATGGCGTTTTTCTCCTCCGGCGTTAGCTGGGCAAAGGTCTTGCGCAGCTCCGGCACGAAAAACACCGGGTCATAGCCGAAGCCGTTGTCCCCCTGGGGTGCATAGGCAATGGTGCCGAAGCAATCTCCGGCTGCGTCCAGCCGGTCCCCATTGGGGAAGCAGCAGACGATGGCAGTGTGGAAATGGGCGGTGCGGGCCCCAGCACCCCGGAGATTCTCCAGCAGCAGGCGATAGCGGGCCTGGTCACTGTCCACGCCGCCGTATCGGGCGGAATAGATGCCCGGTGCGCCATTCAGCGCGTCCACGCACAGGCCGGAGTCGTCGGCAATGGCGGGCAGACCGCTGGCCTGCATCACGGCCATGGCCTTGATGGCGGCGTTTTCGGCGAAGGTGGTTCCATTTTCCTCCGGCTCCAGGTCCAGGCCCACGTCGGACTGAAGGACCACCTCCACCCCCAGCTCACGCAGAATCTCCTGCATCTCCGCCAGCTTCTTGCGGTTATGGGATGCCAAAACGAATTTCATAGAATCTCCCCCAATATGTTTTTCTCCAGCTGGATCAGCCGGGCATTGCCCTGGGCGCACAGAGCCACCAGCTCCTGCTGCTCCCGGGGCGTGAAGGCCCGGCCCTCGCCGGTGCCCTGCAGCTCGATGATGCCGCCCTGCTCATTCATGACGCAGTTCAGATCCACCATGGCCCGGCTGTCCTCGGAGTATTGCAGGTCCAGCATGGGTACGTTGTCCACGATACCGGCGGAGATACCGGCCACATAGTGGCGGATGGGCATGGCCTTCACCAGCCCCTGCTCCAGAAGACCCCGGCACGCCAGGGCCAGGGCCACAAAGCCGCCGGTGACGGAGGCGGTGCGGGTGCCGCCGTCACCCTGGAGCACGTCGCAGTCGATGGTGATGGTGCGCTCGCCCAGGCGGCGCATATCCACCGCCGCCCGCAGGCTCCGGCCGATAAGCCGCTGGATTTCGGCGCTGCGGCCGGAGAGCTTCAGCTTGTCTACGTCCCGGCGGGACCGCTCCCGGTTGGCCCGGGGCAGCATGGAATACTCCGCCGTGACCCAGCCGCAGCCCGGGCGCACATGGGGCGGCACCCGGTCCTCTACCGAGGCGTTGCACAGCACCACCGTGTCGCCGCAGCGGATCAGGGCGCTGCCCTCGGCAAACCTGATAAAGCCCGTGGTGATCTCCACCGGGCGGCTTTCGTCATACTTTCTTCCGTCGGCACGGATCATATTCGTCCCTCCCATCAGAACAGATCGCCCACAAATTCCTTGGCGTCGAAGGGGGCCAGGTCCTTGATGCCCTCGCCCAGGCCCACATACTTCACCGGCACCTGCAGCTCCTGGGCGATGGCGATGACGATGCCGCCCTTGGCGGTGCCGTCCAGCTTGGTCAGCACGATGCCCGTCAGACCGGCGGTCTCCTTGAACTGCCGGGCCTGGATGAGGCCGTTCTGGCCGGTGGTGGCGTCCAGCACCAGCAGGGTCTCCTTGGCGGCCCCGGGCAGCTCCCGGTCGATGATCTTCCGGAGCTTGGCCAGCTCCTTCATGAGGTTGGCCTTGTTGTGCAGCCGCCCGGCGGTGTCTACCAGCACCACGTCGCTGCGGCGGGCCTTGGCGGCGGCCAGGGCGTCGAACAGCACGGCGCCGGGGTCCGCGCCCTCGTTTTGGCGGACGATGTCCACCCCGGCCCGATCGGCCCAGATCTCCAGCTGGTCGGCGGCGGCGGCACGAAAGGTGTCACCGGCGCACAGCAGGACCTTCTTGCCCTGCTTTTTCAGCTGATAGGCCAGCTTGCCGATGGATGTGGTCTTGCCCACGCCGTTGACGCCGATGACCAGAATGACGCTGGGCTGGGTGGACAGGTCCAGTCGGCTGTCGCCCACTTCCAGCTTCTCGGCCAGGATTTCCCGCAGAGCGCCCTTCACCTGGTCTGCCGTCAGCAGACGGTCGTCATAGGCCCGGCGGCGCAGCTTCTCGGTGGCGTCCAGGGCCACGTCCATGCCCACGTCCGCCAGGATCAGGGATTCCTCCAGCCGGTCATAAAAATCGTCGTCCAGGGAGTCAAAGGACATGGGCGCAAACCACGCGTCCCGGAATTTTTTGAACAGTCCCATAATCGTGTCTCCTTACTTTATATTCAGCTCTTTGGCCATATCGTTGAGGTTGATGGTGAGGATCCGGCTGACGCCCCGCTCCTGCATGGTGACGCCGTAGAGCACGTCGGCCTCCTCCATGGTGCCCCGCCGGTGGGTGATGACGATGAACTGGGTCTTCCCGGCGATGCGCCGCATATAGCGGGCATAGCGCACCACGTTGGCCTCGTCCAGGGCGGCCTCGATCTCGTCCATCACGCAGAAGGGGGTGGGGTGGACCTTGAGAATAGCGAAGTACAGGGCGATGGCCACAAAGGCCTTTTCGCCGCCGGACAGCAGGGTGATGGTTTTCAGCTGCTTGCCCGGGGGCTGCACCTTGATCTCAATGCCGCAGTTGAGGATGTCCTTTTCATCCTCCAGCTCCAGCCGGGCCTTGCCGCCGCCGAACAGCTCCAGAAACGTCTCCTGGAAGCTGTCGTTGAGGAGCCTGAACTGCTGGGCGAAAATCTCCGTCATCTGCTGGGTCAGCTGGTCGATGACGCCGGTGAGCTCGCCCTTGGCCTGCTCCACGTCCGCCCGCTGGTCGGACAGATAGGTATACCGCCCGTTGACCCGCTCATACTCCTCGATAGCCCCGATGTTGGGGGTGCCCAGGGCCTTGATGGACCGGTTCAGCTCGCCGATGCGGCGGGTGGCCTTGGGGACACTCTCCAGCTCCACCCGCTGGGCCTGGGCCTCAGAATGGCTCAGCTCATACCGCTCCCAGAGCTTATCGAGAATGGTTTTCTCCTCCATGGCGGCGGCGCTGCGCTTCTGCTCCAGCCGGGACAGCTCCTGCTGGGCGGCGATCACCGCGTCGTTGCAGGTCTGGGTCTGGCGGTTCAGGGCTGTGCGCTGCTGCTCCAGGTCCAGCTTCTCCTGCTGGAGGGTCTGCAGCTGCCCGCGCAGGTCCTCCGCCTGCCGGTGCAGGGAGTCGCAGCGGGCCTGATGCTCCGCCATTTGCTCCCGTGCCCGGACCTGGGATTCATGCAGCTGCCGGGCCAGATCCTCCCGGCTGCGGCAGTCGCCGTCCAGGTCCGTCATCAGCTGGCGCAGGTCCGCCAGGCGGCTCTCCGCTCCCTGGCGCTCGGCGGCCAGGGCGGCCTGCTGCTCCTTGCAGCGGGTGATCCGGTCGGAGATGCCGCCGGTTTTCGACTGCAGGTCGCTCTGCCCGGCCAGGCAGTCCTGGGCCTGTTGGCGCAGCTGCCGGGCCAGGTCCTCCTGACCGTCGATCTCCGTCTGAAGCTCCCGGCGGCGGGCGTCACCGTCCGCCGTCTGCCGGGTCAGCCGGAGATTTTCGGCGTCCAGGGCCTCCAGGGTGGCTTCCAGGGTCTCCCGCAGGCTGTCATAGTGCTGGCCGCGGGTCTCCAGAGCCAGCACCTGCTGGGCGGCGTTCTGCTGCTGCTCCCGGGCCACATCCAGCTCATACTGGGCCTTTTGCAGGTCCCGGCCGGTTTCCTCCGCCCGGTGGGCGGCCTGGTCCAGGGAGGCTTTCAGCCCCGTCAGTTGCTCCCGCAGCCCGGACAGCTCGCTGGCCCGGGACAGGACCCCGGCACTGCGGCTGACGCTGCCGCCGGTCATGGAGCCGCCCCGGTTGATGACCTGACCGTCCAGGGTGACGATGCGGAAGCGGTTCTGATACCGACGGGCCATATTCACGCCGCAGTCCAGGTCCTCCACCACCACGGTGCGGCCCAGCAGATTCTGGAAAATGCCGTCGTACCGGGCGTCATACGTCACCAGCTGGGAGGCGATGCCCACAAAGCCGTATTCCTGGTCCAGGCGCGGCTCCCGGAGCATATCGCCCCGGATGGCGCTCATGGGCAGGAACGTGGCGCGTCCCGCGTCCCGGCGCTTCAGGAAGGCGATGGCCTCCTTGGCGTCGGTGTCCCGGTCCACCACGATGTTCTGCAAAGCCGCGCCCAGGGCGATCTCCAGGGCCACGGTGTATTGGGGGTCGGTGGTCATAAGGCTTGCCACGGGGCCGTGGATCCCGGACAGGGTGCCCCGGTCCGCCGCCTGCATCACGCCCTTCACCGCCCGGGAGAAGCCCTCGTAGTCCTTCTCCATCTCCGTCAGCAGACGGATGCGGTCCTCCATGGCGGCCAGCTGCCGGCGCAGCTGTTCGGCTTGCTGGGCGGCCTCCTGGGCCCGGCGGCGCCGGCCCTCCATCTTCAGGCTGTGGCCCTGGATGACGTTGGCGGCGGCCTGCTCCTCCTCCCGGGCGGCAGTCAGGGAGGCGTTGTTTTCTTCGGCCTCCCGGCGGCATTGGTCCAGCTTTTCCCGGGCGGCGGCGCTGTCGGCGGCGATGGCGGCCTGACGGGCCTGGGCCTGGGTCCGGGTGGCGTCCAGAGCGGCCAGCTCCGTCCGGCCCCGGGCGGCGTCAGCCACGGCCAGGGTCTCCTTGGCTCGCAGGGCTTCGGCTTCCTGCTGGGCGCTTCCGGCGCTTTCGGCCAGCTGCCGCAGGGCGTCCATCAGCTCCTCCAGCTGCCGGGTCAGGTCCTGGGCCTCTGCGTCGATCTGGTCTATGCGGTCTGTCAGGGCGTCGGCCTGGGTCCGGAGATTACCGGCCCGCTGCTGGGTGTCCGCCAGCTCCCGGTCCAGCCGCTCCAGGGTCTGTTTATCGTGGCTCAGGCTGTTTTCCAGCACGGCCATGGCGGAGGTCTCCTCCTGGGCGGCGGCGTCCAGCTGGGACACCTGGCCCCGCAGGGCCTCGGCCCGGACGTCGTTGTCTCGGATTTTCTCCAGGCTCTCCTCCCCGGCGGCATACACGGCGTCCAGGTCCGCCTGGGCACGCTGGCGGTCCTCCTGGGCGGTCCGCAGATCGGTCTCCAGCTTCAGGGCACCGGCCCGCAGGGCCTGGAGGTTTTCCAGCCACACGGAGATCTCCAGCACCCGCAGCTCGTCCCGCAGCACCAGGTATTTTTTCGCCGTTTCCGCCTGCTGCCGCAGAGGTTCCACCTGCAGCTCCAGCTCGGCGATCTTGTCGTTGATGCGCACCAGATTCTCCTCCGTGCGCTGGAGCTTCCGCTCAGACTCCTCCTTGCGGTGGCGGAACTTGCTGATGCCCGCCGCCTCCTCGAACACCTCCCGGCGCTCGCCGCTTTTCACGGACAGGATCTCGTCGATCTTGCCCTGGCCGATGATGGAGTAGCCCTCCCGGCCCATGCCGGTGTCCATGAACAGCTCGTTGACGTCCTTGAGCCGCACGGACTGGCGGTTGATATAGTATTCCGACTCGCCGCTGCGGTAATACCGGCGGGTGACGGCCACCTCACTTTCGTCCCGGGGGAAGATGTGGCCGGTGTTGTCGATGATTAGCGTCACCTGGGCAAAGCCCATCTGATTGCGCTTTTCCGTGCCGCCGAAGATCACGTCCTCCATTTTGGCGCCCCGGAGCTGGCGGCTGTTCTGCTCGCCCATGACCCACAGGATGGCGTCGGAGATGTTGGACTTGCCGGAGCCGTTGGGACCCACGATGGCGGTGATGTCCGCGCCGAAATTCAGCACCGTTTTGTCGGGAAAGGATTTGAAGCCCTGAATTTCCAGTGCTTTTAAATACACGTTTCTGTCACTCCTTCCGCATATCCTGCATATCCCGGATGATGCGGTCAATTTGGCGGGCCACGGCGATGAAATCCTGCTCCGTGTAGCCCTTGGTGGTCATGGCTGCCGTCCCGATGCGGACGCCGGAGGTCTGCTGGGGGGAGCGGGTCTCGTTGGGGACGCAGTTCTTGTTCAGGGTGATGCCGTGGCGGTCCAGCTCGTCCTGCACCGCTTTCCCGGTGAGCCCGGTGTCCGTCAGGTCCAGCAGGAACAGGTGATTGTCCGTGCCGCCGGTGACCACCTTGTAGCCCATGGAGATAAATTCATCGCACATGACTTTGCAGTTGCGGACAACGGCGTGGATGTATTCCCGGAACTCTTCCGTGGAGGCCTCCTCCGCTGTGACGGCCTTTCCGGCGATGACGTGCTGCAGCGCACCGCCCTGTCCGCCGGGGAACACGGCGCTGTCCACCCGCTTGGCAAGCTCGGGCCTACAGAAGATCAGTCCGCCCCGGGTGCCCCGCAGGGTCTTGTGGGTAGTGGTTGTGATGATGTCCGCCAGGCCGAAGGGGGAGGGATGGTACCCGGCGGCCACGAGCCCTGCGATGTGGGCCATGTCCACCATGAAATACGCCCCCACCTCCCGGGCGGCGTCGGCAAAGGCCGGGAAGTCGATGATGCGGCTGTAGGCCGAGGCCCCGGCCAGAATCAGCTGGGGGCGGCACTCCCGGGCCTTCCGGCGAACGTCCTCATAGTCGATGAAGCCGTTTTCGTCCACCCCGTAGAACTCCATGTGAAACAGCTTGCCGCTGAAATTTACCGGGGAGCCGTGGGTCAGATGACCGCCGTTGTTGAGGCTCATGGCCAGAATGGTGTCGCCGGGCTTCAGCACGCTCATATAGGCGGCCAGGTTGGCGGAGGAGCCGCTATGGGGCTGGACATTGACGTGATAGTCCGTCTGAAAGACGGCCTGCCACTGGCGGCAGCAGTATTCCTCCAGCTCATCCAAATACTGGCAGCCGCCGTAGAACCGGCCCCGGTTGCCGGAGGGACGCTGGGCGGGATAGCCCTCGGAATATTTGTTGGTCAGGCAGGAGCCTACGGCCTTCATGACATTTTCGCTCACGAAGTTTTCGCTGGCGATCAGCTCCACGGTGCTGTTCTGCCGGGCCTGCTCGGCGGCAATGATCTCAAAAACTCTGGATTTCAACGGTGTTCCTCCTCCATGGGACCTACGGGAGGGGACGCTTCCGCAGCCTGCGGCTCCCGTCCCGCTTGTGTGCATATATAATCAGCTTATGATATCATAAATCCCGGTTTTTTTCAAGAAAAATCGCAGGACGGGAAGCCGTCCTGCGAAAATCGGTTATTCCGCCCATGCCGGGTTATTTTCCGGCGACAGGCATTGGGTGACCCGGGCGAAGGTGTCCCGGTCGGTGTAGTAGGTGTAGGTTTTTCCCTCCGGATTTACGAACCGGACGAATATGCCCTCGCTGCGGTCGGAACTGTCCGGCAGGTGATAGGGCCACAGCTCCAGCACCGCCCCGTCGCCGTAGTCCAGGCGGAGGCTGTCCTCCTTGGGGACGTCCCGGCTGAAGGTGGCGTTCATGTTGAAGAGCTTCCCGTACAGGGCATAGCCGTTTTCCTGGGTGATGCGCAGGTCCTGGCCGTCCACCCGGGCCCGGAGGGAGGTGAATTTTCCGCTGAAGGCGTAGGTGGTGCTGCTGGAGATGTCGCTCATGCAGCGGATGAACCGGTCATGATCCCGCTGGGGCTTGCTGATGGTCAGGCCCAGCGCCGTCACCAGCGCCGCCGCAAAGGCCAGCGCCACCACCCACATGGGGTGCCGCCGCCGGGGTTTCTCCTCCCGACGCACCGCATCATAAAGACCCATATCGTTCCTCCTATTCTTCGGGCAAGCACCGCACCAGCGTTTGCCATTGCATCCGGTCGGTGTCATACATATAGATTTTTCCGTTGGCTCCCCGGTACCAGACGAACACGCCGGGGACCCATTGGCGGTTGTATCCATCCCACACGTCCAGGCCCCAGAAGCGCAGGATGCACCCGTCTCCGAACTCCAGCTCCGCGTCCGGCGCAGAATCGGGGGCGCTGCTCTGGCGCTTGCCCATGCCGGCGGCATTCACCTCCAGATACAGCCGGGAGGCGGGCTCCCGGGCCCGGAATTGCCGCCCGTTCTGCCGGACGTACAGACTTCCCTGCGCCTTGGCATATAGGACGCTTTCTCCCAGCCCGCTTATAAAATGGCGGTACTGCCGCTGTAAATGGGCGGCCCATAGAATGGGAAAAAATGCCAGCAACACCAGGGTCAGTGCGATGGCTATGCAGGCAAGCAGCCTGGGGTCCCGTTTCCGGGGCCGGGGCGTGCGAACGGCATCGTACAGAGGCATGGCGTGGTCCTCCCGTTTTTCCCTATTATACAGGCTACCCCGCCTCTTGTCCAGCAAAACAAAGTTGCGCCGCCTTTTGGGCAGCGCAACTTTTACTTTACAGGTTACTTTTTGAAGCTGTCCTTCAGGGACACGCTGCGGTTGAACACCAGGTGGTCCGCCGTGCAGTCCCGGTTATCCATGCAGAAATAGCCCGTGCGCATGAACTGGAAGGTGGGGGCGTTGATGCCGGTGCGGTTTTCCACCCGGTCGAAGTCTCGGGCCACGTCCACCATGGCCCGCTCCACCTTGCAGCCCTCCAGCACCATCAGGGAGTCGGGATTCAGGCAGTTCAGGAAGTCCTTGTCCGGGCCGTCGGGCTGGGGATCGGAGAACAGATTGTCATACAGGCGCACCTCGGCGTCCACGCAGCTCTCCGCGTCCGCCCAGTGCAGCGTGGCGCCCTTGACCTTGCGGCCGTCGGCGGGATCGCCGCCCCGGCTGTCGGGGTCATATGTGCACAGGATCTCCACGATCTGGCCGTTTTCATCCTTGACGCAGCCGGTGCACTTCACCAGGTACGCGCCCTTCAGGCGGCACTCGGGGCCGTCGGGATACAGGCGCTTATACTTGGGAATGGGCGTCTCCAGAAAGTCCTCATGCTCGATCCACAGGTGGCGGCTGAAGGTGATCTCATGGGTGCCCTGGCTGGGGTCGGTGGGGTTGTTCTCCACGGTGAAGGTTTCGCTCTGCCCCTGGGGATAGTTGGTAACGGTGAGCTTCACCGGGTGCAGCACCGCCATGGTCCGCTGGGCGGACACGTTCAGGTCCTCCCGCAGGCAGTGCTCCAGGAAGCCGTATTCCACGGTGTTGGGGGACTTGGCCACGCCGATGCGCTCGCAGAAATTGCGGATGGAGGCGGCGGTGTAGCCCCGGCGGCGCAGGCCGCACAGGGTGGGCATACGGGGATCGTCCCAGCCGGAGACATAGTGCTCCTCCACCAGCTTGCGGAGCTTGCGCTTGCTCATGACGGTGTGGTCAATGCCCAGCCGGGCAAATTCGATCTGGCGGGGCTTGTGATAGGGGATGGACACATTGCTGACCACCCAGTCATACAGAGGACGGTGGGACTCAAACTCCAGGGAGCAGAGACTGTGGGTGATGCCCTCCAGAGCGTCCTGGATGGGGTGGGCAAAGTCGTACATGGGATAGATGCACCACTTGGTGCCCTGGCGGTGGTGGTTGATGAAGCGGATGCGGTAAATGATGGGGTCCCGGAGGTTCAGATTGCCGCTGGCCAGGTCGATCTTGGCCCGCAGGGTCATCTTGCCCTCCTCCACCTGGCCGTTCTTCATCTTTTCAAACAGCCGCAGATTCTCCTCAATGGGCCGGTCCCGGTAGGGGGAGGTGGCGGGGATGCCGATGTCGCCGCGGTTGGCCTTGAACTCCTCCGGCGTCAACTCGCACACATACGCCAGGCCCTTTTTGATGAGCTCCACGGCGTATTCATAGTCCTTCTCAAAATAGTCGGACCCGTAGAAGAACCGGTCGCCCCAGTCGAAGCCCAGCCAGTGGATATCCTGCTGGATGGCATCCACATACTCGGTGTCCTCCTTGGCGGGGTTGGTGTCGTCCATGCGCAGGTTGCACAGGCCGCCGTAACGCTCGGCGGTGCCGAAGTCGATGCAAAGGGCCTTGCAGTGGCCGATGTGCAGATAGCCGTTGGGCTCCGGCGGGAAACGGGTGTGGACGGTCAGTCCCTGGAACCGGCCACCCTCTGCGATGTCCTCGTCGATAAAGTTCAGAATAAAGTTTTTGCTTTCGGCACTCTCCTCCGTCAGAGGGGCCTTCACTTCCTCGGTCATTGTCTCACACTCCTTATTCGGTCGTAATCCCGTGTTTTCACACTGAACTTATATTATACGGTTCCCGTCCTCTGATTGCAAGAGCTTTTGAAGGGGCGGGACAACTTTTTTTGCGGGCATTGCAAAAAGAGGGAGGAGAGCGGCGCTCTCCTCCCTCTTTGGAAGCTGCGGGGGTTATTTCCGCTCCGTCAGCTTGCTGTTGCACTTCTGCAGGAAGCGGTCGTTGGCGATGATGGCCCGGGTGTGGGTCCCCTCGCCGATGGGGCCCCAGCCGTCGCTGGCCTCCACCCGGAAGGTGATGAGCTTGCCGTTTTCGGACACGCCGGTGACGGTGGCCGTGGCCCGGACGGTCATGCCCACAGGGGTGGGGGCCAGGTGGCTGGACTGAATATCCACGCCCACGGTGCCCTTGCCCTCCGGCAGGTCCGGCTGCACGCAGTCCATGGCGGCGTGCTCCATCATGGCCATCATAAACGGGGTGCCGAACACCTCCAGGCCGCCGGAGCCGATGGCCCGGGCGGTCATCTCCGGGGTGACCACCTGCTCAATGGTATAGGATTTGCCGATTTCGATCATATCCGTTCCTCCTTTATACGCCCAGCCGGGTCCACAGCCGGTCATACAGCCGCAGGGTGTCCTTGGGCAGGTTTTCATAGATCTCGCAGCGGTCCAGCGTCTCCGCCGGGGGGGCCATAATTTCGTAGATCTCCGGGTCCAGCTCCTCCTCGTTGACCTCCGCATAGTAGGCCGGGTACTGCTCCAGGGCTTCCCGGTTGGGGGACGCGTACCAGATATAGTCCATGTTGGCCAGGTTGGAGTCCGTGGAGGCGATGAAGTTGATCCACTCCTCCGCCTCGGACATGTGCTGGGTGTCCTTCAGGACGCACATGGCGTCCACGAACCAGTTGCTGCCCTCCTCCGGGATGACGAAGGCCAGGTCCTCGTTGTTTTCCAGCATGGTCAGGTAGTCGCCGGCGTAGTACATGGCGATGGCGGCGTTGCCGCCCTCCATCTTCTGGAACACCTCGTCCATGACGAAGGCCTGATACACGCCGCTGTCCTTGGCGGTTTTCAGCAGGTTGAAGGCCTCCTCCAGCTGGCCGGGGTCCGTGGTATTGATGCTGTAGCCCAGGTCCAGCAGAGCCGCGGCCAGAGCGTCCCGGGAGTTGTTGATCATCAGCACCTGTCCCGCATACTGGGGATCGAACATGGCGTCCCAGCTGGTAATAGGCCCGGACACCATGGTGGTGTTGTAGATAATGCCCAGGGTGCCCCAGGCGTACGGCACGGTGTACTTGTTCTCCGGGTCGTAGCTGAGGTTTTTATAGGTGTCGTCAATCAGGTCAAAGTTGGGGATGTGGCTGTAGTCCAGCTCTGCCAGCATATCCTCCTGAATCAGGCGGGCGATCATATAGTCCGAGGGGACGATGACGTCGAAGTCCGCGCCGCCCATCTTGATGAGGGAGTACAGGGCCTCGTTGCTCTCCGCCGTCTGATAGTTCACGCGGATGCCGGTTTCCTCCTCAAACTGGGTAATCAGCTCCTCGTCGATGTACTCGCCCCAGGAGCACACGTTCACCACCCGCTCCGACTGGACGGAGTGTCCGGTGACCACCAGCACCGCCACTAAGGCGCAGGCCATGGCTCCGGCCGCCACCCGGCGCAGCAGCTTGTTGGGCCGCCGGTGGGGCTTCACCGGTCCGCCGGAGGCGGCGGACACCGCCGCGTGATGCTCCCGCCGGGCGGCGTGGCTGTCACGCAGGTTGATGATGGCCAGCAGCACCAGCACCGTCACAAACAGCAGGGTGGAAATGGCGTTGATCTCCGGACTGACGCGCTTTTTGGTCATGCCGTAGATGGTCATGGCCAGGGTGGAGGCGCTGGTTCCGGCGGTAAAGTAGCTGATGATGAAGTCATCCACGGACATGGTGAAGGCCGTCAGCGCGCCGGACACGATGCCGGGCTTGATCTCCGGGATCACCACCCGCCAGAAGGCCTGCATCCAGGTGCAGCCCAGGTCCTGGGCCGCGTCGATGAGGTTCCGGTCCATCTGCCGCAGCTTTGGCCCCACGGACAGGATGACATACGGAATGTTGAAGCAGACATGGGCGATCAGCAGGGTGCCGAAGCCCATGGTCAGCCGCTCCGGCAGCACCACCGCCGACTGCCAGGAGTTCACCCACCCGGCAAAGGCGCCCCAGCCGTTGAAGAACACCACGAACAGCAGGCACAGGCTGACGCCGGTGACGATATCCGCGTTCATCATGGGGATGTTGTTGACGGAGTTCACCACCGCCCGGCGGCGGCGGCTCATGGCGTACAGGCCAATGGCGGCAAACGTGCCCGCAATGGCCGCCACAATGGTGGACAGCAGCGACACCATCAGGGTGGTGTATACGCTGTTCATGATCAGGCGGTTAGACAGCAGGGACTCGTACCATTTCAGGGAAAAGCCCTTCCACACGCTGGAGCTGGTGCCCGCGTTGAAGGAGAAAACGATGAGAATGATAATGGGTGCATAGAGAAACAGGAACACCAGCGCCATCAGCACCCGATCGCCGACGCTGTTCTGCTTGCGGCCGGTCATAGCATCACCGCCTGTTCCTCGCCCTCACCGAAGCGATTCATCACCAGCATACACACCAGCACGATGATCATCATCACCAGGGAGATGGCCGCGCCCAGCTGGGGGTTATAGGCCCCGCCCAGGAACTGCCGCTCGATGAGGTCGCCCAGCAGAAGCTCTGTGCCGCCGCCCAGCATCCGGCTGATGGCGAAGGTGGACACCGACGGCACAAACACCATGGTGATGCCGGAGATGACCCCCGGCAGGCTCAGGGGCAGGATCACCCGGCGGAACACCGTCATGGAATTGGCCCCCAGGTCCCGGGCGGCCTCCAGCAGGGAGCCGTCCAGCTTGATGATGACAGAGTAGATGGGCAGGATCATAAACGGCAGATAGTTATACACCATGCCCAGCACCACGGCCCCCTGGGTATTCATCATGGAGAAATACTCCAGCTCCGTGCCGAAAAGGTGGTTATACAGGCTGATAAGCCCGATTTTTTCAAACAGCTGGTTCAGCAGGCCGTGGTTTTCCAGGATGGTCATCCAGGAATAGGTCCGCAGCAGGAAGTTCATCCACATGGGAAGCATGATCAGCACCATGGCCGTCCGCTGGAATGCCGGACCCTCCCGGCTCATGAGATACGATACCGGGTACCCGATGACCAGACAGATCAGCGTGGCGATGATGGCCAGCTTGAAGGACCGCAGAAACACCTGGGTATAGCCGCCCATCTGGACAAAGTTGTCCAGGGTAAAGCCCCCCTCCGAGGAGGAGAAGGCATAGATCACCATGATGAGGATGGGGGCCACCACGAAAATGGCCATCCACACCTCATAGGGCACGGCGAACCGGGAGAGCTTATTCTTCATCCCCAATCTCCTCCTCATCCGTCTCCAGGGAGGCGTCCGCCAGCTCCTCATACTCCTCGGAATAGGAGCTGTAGTCGCCGAACTGACCGGAATATTCGCTCTTTTTCATGATGTGGAAGCCGTCGGGGTCGATCTTCACGCCGATGCGGGCCCCAACCGGGGAGTGGTCCGTGGTCTGGATCAGCCACTTGAAGCCCCGGAAGTCCACAATGATGTCGTACTGCATCCCCTTGAAGGTGACGTTGGTGACGGTGCCCACCAGCTGCCCCTGCTCCACGGGGACAATATCGATGTCCTCGGGGCGGATGACCACGTCCACCGGCTCGTTGGGGGCGAACCCGCCGTCCACACAGGGGAACTCCTTGCCGTACATTTTCACCACGTTGTCGCGGACCATGGTGCCGTTTAAGATGTTGCTCTCGCCGATAAAGTCCGCCACAAAGGCGTTTTTCGGCTCGTTATAGATGTCCTCAGGGGTGCCGATCTGCTGGATGCGGCCCTTGTCCATCACCACCACGGTGTCGGACATGGTCAGGGCCTCCTCCTGGTCGTGGGTCACATAGATGAAGGTGATGCCCATCTGCTGCTGGATACGCTTCAGCTCGTTCTGCATATCCTTGCGCAGGCGCAGGTCCAGAGCGCCCAGGGGCTCGTCCAGCAGCAGGACCTTGGGGCGGTTCACCAGCGCCCGGGCGATGGCCACCCGCTGCTGCTGGCCGCCGGACAGCTGGGTGATCTTCCGGTGCTCGAAGCCCTTCAGACTCACCACGCCCAGCATTTCCGTCACGCGTTCCTCAATTTCCTCGGCAGGCACTTTGGCGATCCGCAAGCCAAAGGCGATGTTTTCAAACACGTCCAAATGCGGGAACAGCGCATATTTCTGGAACACCGTGTTGATCTGCCGCTTATGCGGCGGGACATCATTAATCCTCACACCGTCAAAGGTGACGTCTCCCGACGTGGGTGTCGTGAAACCGCCAATAATCCTCAGCGTTGTGGTCTTGCCACAGCCGCTGGGGCCCAGAAGTGTGAGGAATTCGGAATCGTTGATATACAGATTGATGTGATCGAGAACCAGCTCGTCGTCAAACGCCATGCAGAGGTCCCGCAGGCGAATCAACTCTTTGGACATTTATCCTCCCCCGTTCGTAAAATATTTTTGACTTACCTCTTTTCTCTGTTCAAAGGGAGGCCTTGCGGATAGGCCTGATATCTCTCGTTGAAATTTGGCAGATACAATATATAAAAAATAAAGACAAATGTCAATCATTATTTTTGCGAATATCAAAAAGGGCAGGAAAAAGCAAAAATCCCCTGTCCCGGTCTGTACCGGGACAGGGGAAAACGCGTCATGTTACTTGGTGCCGAAGATGCGGTCGCCGGCATCGCCCAGGCCGGGAACGATGTAGCCATGCTCGTTCAGGTGATCGTCCACCGCACCCACATAGATGTCCACATCGGGATGAACCTTCTGCAGGTGCTCAATGCCTTCAGGGGCAGCTACCAGCACCATGAGCTTGATGTTGTGGCATCCGCGCTTCTTCATCTCGGTGATGGCGGCATCGGCGGAGCCGCCGGTGGCCAGCATGGGATCCACGATGATGATGTCGCGGTCAGCCACGTCCTTGGGCATCTTGCAGAAATAGACGTGGGGCTCCAGCGTTTCCTCGTCCCGGAACATGCCGATATGTCCCACACGGGCGGAGGGCACCATGCGCAGCACACCGTCCACCAGACCCAGACCGGCCCGGAGAATGGGCACCACGGCGAACTTCTTACCGGCCAGAGTGGGCAGCTCCGCCTTGCACAGGGGAGTCTCCACCACCTTGGTGGTCAGCGGCAGGTCACGGGTGGCCTCATAGGTGATGAGCATGCCGATCTCGGACACCAGCTCCCGGAAATCCTTGACGCTGGTGTTCTTGTCCCGGAGGATGGTGAGCTTGTGGGCCACCAGGGGATGGTTCATGACGTGGACTTTTTCGCTAAACATGGTGCTTCTCCTTTATATATAAAATTATTAATCCAAGGTGATCTTCAGGCCCCGGGCCAGCCGCTCCCGCTCCGCCTGGCTCAGCCGCAGGTACACGGGAACCAGGTCCCGGGCCGTGGTGACCTGTCCGGCGGCAGCCATTTCCTCCGCCGCCAGGGCCACCCCCACGGCGTTCTGCATCACCAGCTGAGGCGGGGCCATCCGGCAGGGAACATCCTGCTCCAACAGATGATTATAACACAGCCCGGCCCCGTCGCCAACAACAAATTTCGGCTCCGGGCGGTTTTTTATCTCCTCCGCCAGCTCCGCCAGGCCGATGGCCCGGTCCGGACACTGCCGGGTCAGAACGCCATCCTGGGCCAGGAACAGGGCATTGTATACCTGATTGCGCCGGGCGTCCATGGCGCAGATGATGAGGCCCTCCATATGGGCCAGGTTCCGGGCCATGGCGGCCAGGGTGGACACGCCGCAGCAGGGCTTTTCCAGGGCCCAGGCCAGGCCCTTCAGGGCGGACACGCCGATGCGCAGGCCGGTGAAGCTGCCCGGCCCGTTGGCGGCCGCCAGCAGGTCCATATCCTGGACCCGCAGCCCGGCGGCGGACAGCATACCGTCCACCAGGGGCATCAGGGTGCGGCTGTGGGTCAGGCCCATATTCTGATAGGCGCTGGCCAGGGGAACGCCGTTTTCCACCACGGCGGCGGAGACGCTTTTGGCCGAGGTCTCGATGGCAAGTATTTTCAAAGCGGCTCTCCTCCCTCAATGGTAATGCTGCGCCAGCTGTCGTTTTCCGGACAGCGGGCAATGGTGACGGTAACGGCGTCCGGCGGCAGGGCCTCCCGGACGTTTTCGCTCCACTCCACGGCGCACACGCCGCCCCGGTCCAGATAGTCCTCCCAGCCGATGTCAAACAGGGCGTCAGCGTCCGCCAGGCGGTACATATCGAAGTGGAACAGGGGCGTGGGGCCGTCGTATTCGTTGACGATGGTGAAGGTGGGGCTGGTGACCCGGCCCCGGCAGCCAAGGCCCCGGGCCAGTCCCCGGGTGAAGGCGGTTTTGCCCATCCCCAGGCCGCCGAAGTAGGCCACCACCGCACCGGGGCCCAGGGTCCGTCCCAAACGGCAGCCCAGCTCCTCCGTTTCCGCGGGACTGTGGGTGATATACTCCATAGGTGGCCTCCTCTCCGTAAAATCAACTGATTATATCACAGGAATTCCCGCTTGAAAAGAGAAAATTCGGTTTACAGAAAAAGTTTCGTATGCTATACTAAATTGATATCATGTTCCATGCAACCGGTTTTACAAGAGGAGCCTTTCATGCTGAAACGAATCAAGGATAGCATTTTCGATATTTTGCGGCAGGCCGACTGGCTTTTGCTGTGTCTCTGCTGCGGCGCGGCCCTGTTCGGGCTGGTGATGATCGCCAGCGCCACGAACTTCCTGAACTCCTGGAAAATGGTCATCGTCCAGGCCTGCGCCATTGTGCTGGGAGTGGGCATCTATTTTCTCATGTCCCAGATCGACCTGACCGAGGCCGCCAAGCGCTGGAAATGGCTGCTGGGCTTCGGCATCGTCATGTTCCTGCTGCTGAAAACGCCGCTGGGCATCGAAAACAACGGCAACCGGGCCTGGCTGGGGATCGAGGGCTTTCCGGCCAATATCCAGCCGGCGGAGATCGTGAAGCTGACGTTCATCCTGGTGCTCAGCCGGCAGTTGGTTTGGGTCAAGGAGAACTGGGGGCTGAAATCCCTGCGTTCCATTGCGTTTCTGGCGGGGCACGTGCTGCTGATGGTGGGGCTTTACTACGTCATCTCCTCGGACATGGGCAGCGCCCTGGTGTATATCTTCATCTTCGCGGCCATGGCCTTTGTGGCCGGGGTGGCGGCCCGGTGGTTCATCATCGCCCTGCTGGGCGGCGGCGCGGCATTTTACCTGCTGTGGGAGCTGGACAAGATCCCGGACTATATGAAGGAGCGGTTCATGGTGGTGTTTGACCACAATCTGGACCCCCTGGGGGCCGGATGGCAGCAGACCCGGAGCCTGCTGGCCCTGGGCGGCGGCAAGCTCACCGGCCAGGGGCTGTTCCATGGGATACAGACCCAGGGCGAATACTCCGGCAGTCTGCCGTTCCGGTACACGGACTTCATCTTCTCCGCCATCGGCGAGGAGCTGGGGATGCTGGGGTGCTTGGCGGTGCTGCTGCTGCTGGCGGCCATCATCGTGCGGTGCCTGATGGTGGCGCGGAAGGCCCGGAACACCACGGAGTCCTACGTCTGCGTGGGGGTGGCAGCGGTGCTGATCTTCCAGACCATCAGTAACGTGGGTATGTGCCTGTTTGTGCTGCCGGTGATCGGCCTGACGCTGCCGTTTTTCAGCTATGGCGGCTCGTCCATCGTGACCCTGTTTGCCGCCATGGGCATGGTCAGCAGCGTCCAGAGCCACTCCCTGCCGGATTG
>OLWK01000389.1_pt1 | contig 26860 bp, 19 predicted proteins | sample 1674141 | NCBI WGS metagenome assembly OLWK01 (sample SAMEA103958148, study PRJEB25191) | human gut metagenome | reverse complement strand
AACGATATGCCAGACTACCAACCATGTCATTGGAGCGATGAAGAAAGTTCAATTCCTGTTTGGGCAGTAAACAAAGATACTTTAGAAAAAGCCGAAATCTCTGAAGCAAATTACTCCGTACAATTATGTGTCGAAGGAAACGACATCACAAATTCTTGTGCAATAATCGGACTTCAATTTAGAGAAGTCTATATTGATGACTAATCACCACTCATTTTATACAAATTACACACTAAAAAAAGAAAGGAAAAAGAAAATGAAAAAGAGTAAAGCAGCAGTCATATTAGTTGCGATTCTCGCTGCATTTGCGGGACTTGCCTATTATGCATCTATTATTCTTTCATCGACCGGTATTGGGGAAGAAATGAGTATTCCGCTTGGACTTGATCTGTCCGGTGGTGTATCGATCACCTATCAGGTCATGGATGAAAATCCGAGCGCAGAGGATATGAGTGATACGATTTACAAACTCCAGAAGCGTGTGGAAAGTTACAGTATATCAGGTTGGAGATGATCGTATCGCCGTTGAGATCCCGGGTGTTACGGACGCAAGCAAGATTTTGGAAGAACTTGGTAATCCGGGTTCCTTAGAGTTCCAGCTTTCAGATGGTACCGTATTTATGACGGGTGACCAGGTGGCAGATGCACAGGCTGCAACAACCACAGATCAGTATGGAAACAAGCAGTATGTGGTACAGCTTACACTGACAGATGAGGGAGCAAAGACTTTCGGAGAAGTTACTTCTGAAAACGTCGGAAAAGCACTTCCAATCGTATACGATGGAGAAGTTATCAGTTATCCGACTGTTCAGGAGGCAATTACCGGAGGTACTGCACAGATTTCCGGTCAGAGCACCTTTGAAGAGGCACAGACTTTAGCAACACAGATCAGAATCGGTTCTCTTTCCCTGCAGTTATCAGAGTTAGAGTCCAGTGTGGTAGGAGCACAGCTTGGAAGCCAGGCAATCTCCTCCAGTTTAAAAGCGGCAGCAATTGGTCTTGTGATCGTAATGGTATTTATGATCATTGTATATGCAGTTCCGGGTGTCGCAGCAGCTTTAGCACTTGCAATTTATACAGCACTTGTGATTGCAACTTTATACTTATTCGAGATCACATTAACATTACCTGGTATTGCCGGTATTATCTTAAGTATTGGTATGGCAGTGGATGCGAACGTTATCATCTTTGCACGTATCCGTGAAGAAATTGCATCAGGAAAATCCGTGATTACTGCAATGAAGAATGGTTTCCACAAAGCGATGTCTGCAATCTTAGATGGTAATATCACAACATTGATTGCAGCGATTGTTCTTATGGGATTAGGTTCCGGTACTGTAAAAGGCTTTGCCATTACATTGGGGCTGGGTATTATCCTTTCCATGTTCACTGCATTATTTGTAACACGTCTTCTGTTAAATGCATTTTATGCACTTGGCTGTAAAGATGAAAAGCTGTATGGTAAAGCAAAAGATATCAAGACAGTTGATTTCCTGTCAAAGAAGGCGGTATTCTTTGCCGTTTCACTCCTTGTGGTCGTGGCAGGTTTTGTATTTATGGGTGTGAATAAATCACAGACAGGACATTCTTTAAATTACAGCCTTGACTTTATGGGCGGTACTTCTTCTACGGTTACGTTTAACGAAGACCTGTCCATTGCGGACATTGACGCACAGGTTGTGCCGGTTGTGGAAAAAATCACGGGTGACAGCAACGTACAGACACAGAAGGTAAATGATTCCACACAGGTTGTTATCAAGACAAGATCTCTGACAGTAGATGAAAGAGAAGCTTTCACAACAGCTATGAAAGAAGATTTCGGTGTAGAGGAAGAGGCGATCACGACAGAGACGATCAGTGCAACAGTCAGCAACGAAATGAAGTCCGATGCGATCGTATCCGTGATCATTGCAACACTCTGTATGCTTGTATATATCTGGTTCCGTTTCACGGATGTCCGTTTTGCGGCAAGTGCGGTTCTGGCACTGTTACATGATGTTCTTGTAGTACTGGCATTCTATGCGGTTTCCAAAACATCTGTCGGCAATACATTTATCGCTTGTATGCTGACTATTGTCGGATACTCTGTCAACTCAACGATCGTTATCTTTGACCGTATCCGTGAGCAGCTGAAGACGACAAAGGTAAGAGACAACGAAGAATTGAAGGAAATTGTGAACGAAAGTATCACAAAGACGCTGACAAGAAGTATTTACACGAATATCACAACCTTCATTACGATCTTTATGGTATTCCTTCTCGGTGTATCCAGCATCCGTTCTTTCGCAATGCCTCTTATGGTAGGTATCCTTTGCGGTGCATATTCTTCTGTATGTATCACAGGTGCTCTGTGGTATGTACTCAGAACGAAATTTGCGGGAAAGAAAAAAGCTCCGGCAAAAGCACCTGCTAAGAAGGCTTCTAAAAAGAACTGATAGGATCTGAATCAGAAATCACAGGAAATGCTCCCTGCTTTGGCAGGGGGCATTTTTGTATGAAAAAAACGGAAAAATTTGTATAATATTTCATGCTGCAATTTGGTAAACACCATTGTGGTGCCTATCGGAGTTTGATATAATAAATATAAATGTGGGGTCTTCCCGACAGATTTCTTCAAAAGGGTGAATGGAGGAAACAAAATATGATAGTATTGGTCATTTTACTGGTAGTGATTGTCGGTGTGCTGGCATTTCTGCTGTTCCGTGAAAAACAGGGGGCGGCAACAGAAAAACAGGATCCGGCGAAGCTGGTGCCAAAGGGGATTCTTGACAGAGGCGGTGTAGGTCCTGTACTTGCCGTGACAAACGACAATAAGGTCTTATTTTTCAATAAAGACTTTGCACAGCTCTTCCCGGAGATCGCAACGGCAGAGACGATATCTGCATATCCGGAAATGATGCGTCTGTTTAAGGATGAGGAATATGTTTCAGAGGTATTGTCCCGTATTTATGAGATCAGATATGAGACGCTGGAGCAGGAAAATGTACAGGGAAAATTTGTATGGCTCGTAGATATTACGGAGCATTACAAGACGAATAAGAAGCTGAAAGAACTGAAGGAGATGGCAGATGCAGCCAATAAGGCAAAGTCCAATTTCCTTGCCAATATGAGTCATGAGATCAGAACACCGATCAACACGGTACTCGGTATGGATGAGATCATCTTAAGGGAGGCAACTGAGGTACCGATCAAAGGGTATGCGGAAAACATCCGTGAAGCCGGTACGACGCTTCTGTCACTGGTCAACGATCTTCTGGATTTCTCCAAGATTGAATGTGGCAAGATGGAAATACTGCCGGTGGAATATGAAGTAGCAAATGTACTGACAGAAGTCATTAATATGATCGAGATCAAGGCAGTCAACAAGCGTCTGGAATTTAAGGCAATTGTGGCAGAGGATATTCCGTATCTGTTATTCGGTGATGAGATCCGTCTGAAACAGGTTATGATCAACCTGCTGACAAATGCGGTCAAGTATACGGAAGAGGGAAGCGTTATTTTAAAGGTAGACTGGAAAGAAGCAGGCGATTCCGCAATCCAGCTGATCGTTTCTGTGACAGATACCGGTATCGGTATTAAGCCGGAGGATATCGACAAGCTGTTTGTATCCTTTGAACGCATTGAAGAAAAGAGAAACCGGAATATCGAAGGTACCGGTCTTGGTATCAGTATTACAAAGGAACTGCTTGAGCTGATGAACTCCAGCCTGAACGTCCGCAGTGAGTATGGCGTTGGATCTACCTTCTCCTTCACTTTGAAGCAGGGCATCAGAGATCGTAAGCCGATCGGCAGATTCCGTGAGAAATATGCATACAGCAATGAAAAGATCAAGAAATACAGAACAACTTTCGTAGCACCGAATGCAAAGATCCTTGTTGTCGATGACAATGCCATGAACCTTTCCGTTGTAGAGGGACTTCTGAAAAATACCAAGATCCAGGTTGACTGCGCAAACGGCGGTGAGGCTGCACTGGAATTCTGTAAGGACGTCAAATATGACATTATCTTTATGGATCATATGATGCCTTACATGGATGGTATTGAGACACTCAAAAATATCAAAGCAACAAAGGATTCCCCGAATGTGGATACACCGGTTATCGTACTGACAGCCAATGCGGTATCGGGTGCGAAGGAAATGTATCTGGAAGAGGGCTTTGTGGATTACATGTCCAAACCGATCCAGGGCAAGCGTCTGGAAGAAAAAATCGTGGAATACTTACCGGAAGATAAATATGTCATGATCGAATATGATGAGATGGAGAAAAAGCTCTATCAGAATTTGTGGAAGACGGTTGCGGATGATATCATGAGGGAATATAAGTTCCATACACTGGATATCCCGACGGCAGTTGAATCAGCAGAAGGCGATAAGGATTGCGTGATCTTCCTGTTAGAGTCTTTCCGGGATAATGAGGGAAAGAACAGAAATGATATCGTAACATCTTTTGAAAAAGAAGATTATCCGAATTATACGATCTTCGTCCACGCACTTAAGAGCACAGCCAAGATGATCGGTGCAAATGATCTGTCTGAAAAGGCAAGACTGTTGGAGCAGGCAGGCAAGGACGGTGATATCGATTATATCAGGAGCCATCATGATGAAATGATTCAGGAATACAGCAAGGTTGTAGAAGAGATCAAAGATTATCTGGATCAGAAGAGTAACTGATAAAATACATAAGAAGGGTGAAGGGCTGAGGAACAGATTGTTCTTCAGCCCTTATTACGGACAGAAGATAACATGGATCAGCAGCAGCGCGCCCGCATACGGGAAAGAAACAGAAGAAAGAGAAGAAAACAGGTATTTTATGCAAGGATCGCAGCATTCCTGATCGTTGCGGCATTGCTTGTGGGTATCTTTTTTGCAGTGCGCGGCGTTATGGCACTGACAGGAGATAAAAACAGTGTGACAACCTTTCAGGAAATTGAAAACAGGCTTTTCAGACGGAAAAAGAAAGTCTATACAAAGCCGGAAATGACGGAAGAATATCTGACGGTCAATCCATATTCCAGACCGGGAGAGAAGCTTCCCACTGTCAAAAGTGTATTTGTGCATTATACGGCAAATGCAGGGACTTCCGCCATGCAGAACAGAAGTTATTTTGAAAATCTGGGTATTACGGGAGAAACTTCGGCGAGTGCGCATTTTATCATCGGCTATGAAGGGGAGATCGTGCAGTGTCTGCCACTTGAAGAGATCGGTTATGCGGTGAAGGGACGGAATTATGATTCGGTTTCCATTGAATGTTGTTATCTGGAGGAGGACGGAAAGTTTACGGATGCGACATATCAGTCGCTTCTGCAGCTTGTTTCCTGGCTGATGGGAAAATATGATCTGTCCATAGATGATGTACTGCGGCATTATGATGAGGGCGGCAAAAACTGCCCGAAGTATTATGTGGAGCATGAAGAGGCCTGGACGCAGCTGAAGCAGGATATCGCGGACTATATTGCAGAGAACGGTACGTATAAAGCACCTGCAGACAGTGCGGAAGAAAGTGAAAATACAGAGGCAGAGGAGTAGACATATGCCGGAAGAAAAATGGTTTGTCACGACAAAGAAAGCAGATTTTAATCATATAGCGGCAGAATTCGGGATCAGCCCGGTGCTGGCAAGGATCATACGGAACAGGGATATAGTTACAGAGGAGGAAGTGCGTTATTTCCTGCACGGAACACTGGAAGATTTACATGATCCTTATCTTCTGAAAGGAATGAGAGAGGGCAGTGCATTTTTATATGCGGCGATCCGGGAGAAAAAGCAGATCCGCATTATTGGAGATTATGATGTGGATGGGATCTGTTCTACTTATGTCTTATATCATGCATTGCAGCTTTTAGGGGCGTCGGTCAGTTACCGGATCCCGCACCGGATCAAGGATGGGTACGGACTGAACGAAGAGATCATCCGGGAGTGCAGCGGGCAGCAGGTAGAAGTGATCGTCACCTGTGATAATGGGATTGCAGCGGCAAAGGAGATCGCACTGGCAAAGGAGCTTGGCATGGAGGTGCTTGTCACAGACCATCATGAAGTTCCTTACCGGGAAATAACAGGAGTGGATGGCATGACAGAGCGGGAAGAGATCCTGCCGCCCTCTCTTGTCATCGATCCAAAGCAGAAGGACTGCCATTATCCGTATAAGGGGATCTGTGGGGCGGTCGTTGCCTATAAACTGGTGCAGGTGCTTTTGGAACAGGCGGAAAAGGAGCAGTTTATTACCGTGGCTGATCGAAAGGATTGTCTTGCGGAGCTGCTGGAATTTGCAGCAATGGCGACGATCTGTGATGTGATGGATCTTCTGGATGAGAACAGGATCATTGTGAAATATGGACTGAAACAGATGGAACAGTCCAAAAATCTGGGACTGCGGACACTGATCGAGGTCTGCGGGCTGAAGGGACAGAAACTTGGCAATTATCATGTTGGGTTTATTTTAGGACCTTGTCTGAATGCAACCGGAAGACTGGACAGCGCGGCGCGTGCGATGGAACTGTTTTTATGTACCGAGCTGCGGGAGGCTGTTGTGATCGCCACAGATCTGAAAGCGTTGAATGAGAGCCGTAAGGAACTGACAGAGCAGGGCGTGAAAGAAGCGGTCAGGCAGATGGAGGCAGGAGAGCATGGAACGGATAAAGTCATGGTCATTTATCTGCCGGACTGCCATGAGAGCATTGCGGGGATCATAGCGGGCAGACTGCGGGAGAAATACGCTCATCCGTTTTTTGTGCTGACAAAGGCGGAAGAAGGACTGAAGGGCTCCGGCAGATCTATTGAAGCATATCATATGTATGAAGGGCTGCATGGGGTGGAAGATCTTCTGACAAAATACGGCGGACATAAGCTGGCGGCGGGACTTTCTTTAGAAGAAAAGAATCTGCAAGAGCTGCGAAGGCGGCTGAATGCAGATTGTCATCTGACAGAAGAAGATTTTGTCCACAAAATACTGATCGATGTACCAATGCCGCTTTCCTATGTGAATATGCAGTTTGTGGAAAGCCTCTCCTTGCTGGAGCCGTTTGGAAACGGAAATAAAAAGCCGGTATTTGCCTGTAAGGATGTGCCGATCTCACATGTGCAGCTGAGAGGAAAAAATAAAAATGTGGCAGGTTTTCTTTTAACGGACGAGACAGGGAGAAAGCTCAGCGGCATTTATTTCGGGGAAGCAGAGCGGTTTTATGAGGAAATGCAGGGCAGACAGAGCCTGCATATCGTGTATTACCCGGATATCAATGAATTCCGCGGAAACCGCAGCCTGCAGATCGTGGTGACGAATTATATGATACCAGGGGCACAATCCTGAAGCCGTGCCATGCTTGCATGTGCATGGCTGACAGGATTAGTGCCCCGTACACACATGAGCATAAGAGTGTGGCGAAGCACCACGATATGCGAATGTGTGTCGGGATTGCGAGAGTGTAAAACACGGAGCAATCCCGAGGTATCTTAAAAAGAAAGCCGTGCCATGCTTGCATAGCTTCTAAACATACAAAACCGGCGCAGAAAACTCTGCGCCGGTTTTGAATTCTTATGAGGGGGGAGTGATAAATCTCTCTATCACTGCTTATAAGCATAAAAATAAAATGTGAATAAAGTGTGTAGAAAGTATAAAAAGAAACGAAAAAGAATAGAAAAGAATTAGAAACAGTTCGAAAGCCGGGCGGAAATTGTAAAGTGTGTCAAAGTGTGATATGATAAACAGTAAGTTTTGACAAGATAACAGAAAGCGGGGAATGGATATGGTACTGGCAGCATTACTGGAAAAACTGGAATATGAACTGGTCAGCGGATCAGAGGATATGCAGATTGAAAATGTAGTATATGATTCGCGTAAGGTAACAGAAGGTTCTTTATTTATCTGTATTGAAGGCGGAACGGCAGATGGGCATACTTTCATACCGGATGTGGTAAAGAAAGGCGCGAAAGCATTGATCGTGACAAAGGATGTATCCGGTCTTTTGCCGGCGGATGCAGACGTGACGGTGATTCGGGTAAAGGACAGCCGTTATGCGCTGGCATTTGTATCTGCCGCTTATTTCGGGCACCCGGCAGAAAAGCTGAAGGTGATCGGCATTACCGGTACAAAAGGAAAGACGACTACCACGTATCTGGTGAAATCGATTCTGGAGCACGCAGGACATAAGGTAGGGCTTGTCGGTACGATCGAAGCGGTCATCGGGCAGGAGCATATTCCGGCAAACAATACAACACCGGAGTCTTATGTATTACAGGAATATTTCGCAAAGATGGTCGAGGCAGGCTGTGACACAGTTGTTATGGAGGTGTCCTCTCAGGGACTGATGCTGCACAGAACGCAGGGCTTTGTTTTTGATTACGGTATTTTCACCAATATCGAGCCGGATCATATCGGACCGCTGGAGCATAAGGATTTTGCTGATTATATGCATTGCAAGGGACTGTTGTTCAAGCAGTGCAGAGTCGGTATCGTCAACTGTGACGATGCCCATTATCAGGATGTGATCAGGGATCATACATGCAAGATCGAAACATTCGGCTTTGCAGAGAATGCAGATTACCGTGCACAGGATCTGAAGCTGATCAGCGGCGCAGGCTTTTTGGGCATTGATTTTAAGGCAAGAGGAAAGGTAAATCTGGATATCGAGCTGCATGCACCGGGCAGATTCAGTGTTTACAATGCACTTTGTGCGATCGCGATCTGCAATCACTTTGGTGTCACGGCAGATGAGGTGAAGGAAGCACTTCTGCAGGCACATGTCAAAGGCAGGATCGAACTTGTCAAAGTATCGGATGATTTTACGCTGATGATCGACTATGCGCATAATGCCATGGCACTGGAAAGCCTGCTCACAACATTGCGGGAATATAAGCCTAAGCGTCTTGTCTGTCTGTTTGGCTGCGGCGGAAACCGCTCCAAGCTCAGACGTTATGAGATGGGTGAGGTCAGCGGAAAGCTGGCGGATCTGACAGTGATTACCTCCGACAATCCGCGTAACGAAGAGCCGCAGGCGATCATAGATGATATCAAGGTGGGAATTTCCAAAACAGACGGAAAATACGTGGAGATCATCGACAGAAAAGAAGCGATCGCCTATGTGATCCGCCATGGACAGCCGGGGGATGTCATTGTACTTGCCGGGAAAGGACATGAGGATTACCAGGAGATCAAAGGAAAGAAATATCCGATGGATGAAAGAGATATCATTGCGGATGTACTTGCCGGAAGGATTTAAACATGGAAAAGAAATATGCGGATGTGATCGTGGGGATCTCCCACGAAAAGATTGACCGCGCGTTTCAGTATATAGTGCCGCAGCACCTGCAGACAGAGCTGGAGATCGGAATGTGTGTGCATATTCCGTTTGGCAGAGGTAATCATATACAGGAAGGGTATGTGATCGGCTTTTCGGAGCAGGCGGAGCTTCCGGATGATAAGCTGAAGGAGATCAGACAGATTGTTCCGGCCTCTGTGAAAGCAACAGAGCGCAGTATTCAGTTAGCTGCGTGGATCAGAAGCTATTATGGATGCACGATGATCGCTGCATTGAAAACGGTACTTCCCGTCAAGCAGGAGAAGAAAGCAGTGGTATACCGTGAGGTAACACTGGCGGTAACGGAAAACGAAGCAAGAGAATATCTGTGTCAGGCACAGAAAAAACATCAGGCGGCAAAGGTACGGCTCCTCGAAGCACTGCTGGAGGGAGCGGCGCTCAGTTATACGATGGTAACCGGTAAGCTGGCAGTTTCGCCGCAGACGGTAACGAGTATGGCGGCGCAGGGCATTTTGCGGGTGGAAAGCTATGAAACATACCGCAATCCGGTACATTTTGATGAGCTGCCCGGCGAAAAAAAGAAGCTGACAGAGGTGCAGCAGGAAATTGCGGATGATTTTATCCGTTCGTATGATGCAGGAGACCGGACACCGGTGCTTCTGCACGGTATTACGGGAAGCGGCAAGACAGAAGTCTATATGGAAATGATCGATGCCATGCTGCAAAGAGGAAAGCAGTGTATCGTGCTGATTCCGGAGATCGCCCTGACCTACCAGACACTGCTGCGGTTTTATAAGCGTTTTGGTGATGCGGTTTCTGTGATGCATTCCCGGCTGAGCGCGGGAGAGCGTTACGATCAGATGAAGCGGGCCAAGCGCGGCGAAGTACAGGTAATGATCGGGCCGAGAAGTGCACTGTTTACCCCATTTCAAAAGCTGGGGCTGATCATTATAGACGAGGAGCATGAGACAAGCTACAAAAGCGATTCCATGCCAAAATATCATGCCAGAGAGGTGGCAGTCCATCTGGCGGAAATGACAGATGCCTGTGTGGTCATGGGATCTGCAACGCCTTCACTGGAGGCAAATTACAGAGCGCAGCAGGGCATTTATAAAAAATATGTATTATCGGAGCGGATCGGAGATGCGGTTCTGCCAGAGGTGCAGATCGTAGATATGCGACAGGAGTTAGCAGGCGGCAACAGTTCGATCTTCAGCAGACATCTGGAAACTGCGATCGCTGACCGGCTGGAAAAGCGGCAGCAGGTTATGTTGTTTCTGAACCGTCGAGGTATTTCGGGCTTTGTATCCTGCAGGGCATGCGGTTATGTCATGAAATGTCCACACTGTGATGTTTCCCTTTCCGAGCACAGGCAGAAAATGGTCTGCCATTATTGTGGCTATGAAGAGCCGAAGCCTTCTGTCTGTCCCAAATGTCAGAGCAGATATCTGTTCGGCTTTAAGGCGGGAACACAGCAGGTAGAGGACAGCCTGCGGCTGCGGTTCCCGGAGGCGCGCATTCTGCGGATGGATGCGGATACAACGAAAAAAAAGGATGACTATGAGAAAATACTGGCAGTTTTTGCAAACCGGGACGCGGATATTCTGATCGGAACGCAGATGATCGTGAAAGGGCATGATTTCCCGGGGGTAACCCTGATGGGCGTTCTGGCTGCGGATCTGTCATTTCTGGCAGCGGATTACAGAAGCGGCGAGCGTACGTTCCAGCTTCTGGTACAGGCAGTCGGAAGAGCAGGCAGAGGCAGTGTGGCGGGCGAGGCTGTGATCCAGACATATCAGCCGGATCATTACAGCGTGGTCTATGCGGCAAAACAGGATTATGACGGCTTTTATCAGGAAGAAATGGCTTACCGCAAGCTCCTTGGGTATCCGCCGGCAGCACATATGCTGGCAGTCCTGTTTACAGGAAAAAACGAGAAAGAGACTTTGTTCTGGGCAGAGCAGATGCTTTCCATGCTGCGCAGGCAGACAAGGGAACGGAAGGATCTTGTGATCATCGGGCCTGCACCGGCTTCTATCGGAAGGATCAACGATATGTTCCGCCAGATCGCTTATTTTAAATCGCCGGATGAAACGCTTCTTATGCGGCTTCGCGGCTGGATGGAGTTGTTTTGCCAGAAAAACGAAGACAAAATGAGGTCACTGCTGGTATATTATGATATGGATCCGGTACACGGCTATTAGCGACAGATAAATGAAAAGATTGTGAGGAAAAAGAAATGGCACTGAGAAAAATCAGAGAGATCGGAGATCCGATCCTGAATAAGACATGCAAGGAAGTAAAGGAAATCACAGACCGGACGAAAGATCTGATCGATGATATGTTTGAAACGATGTATGAGGCACAGGGTGTCGGGCTGGCAGCACCGCAGGTCGGTATTTTGAAGCGGATCGTTGTCATTGACTGCGGGGATGATCCGTTACTTCTGATCAATCCGGAGGTGCTTGAAACATCCGGTGAGCAGACCGGACAGGAAGGCTGTCTTTCCGTACCGGGCAAGGCAGGTATTGTGACAAGACCGAATTATGCGAAGGTAAAAGCCTATAATGAAGATATGGAAGAGTTCATCGTAGAAGGAGAAGAGCTTCTGGCGAGAGCACTCCTGCATGAGATCGATCATCTGGACGGACATCTTTATGTCGAAAAGGTAGAGGGCGACCTGATGGATGTAGTGCCGGACGATGAGGACGAGATGGAGGAAGAGGAATGAAAGTAGTTTATATGGGAACACCGGATTTTGCGGTAGGACCTCTGCAGGCAATGCTTTCAGGCGGTGTAGAAGTGCTGGCAGTGGTGACACAGCCGGACAGACCGAAGGGCAGGAGTAAGGAGCTTATGCCGTCTCCGGTCAAGGTATGCGCCATGCAGCATCAGATCCCGGTTCTGCAGCCGGAGCGGGTCAAACGGCCGGAAGCGGTAGCAGAGCTGAAGCAGTATGATGCGGATCTGTTTGTGGTAGCGGCTTTCGGGCAGATCCTGTCCAAAGAAATATTGGAAATGCCGCGCCTTGGCTGTATCAATATCCATGCTTCCCTTTTGCCGAAGTACAGAGGGGCAGCACCGATCCAGTGGTCGATCATCGACGGAGAAAAAGAAACCGGCGTGACGATCATGCAGATGAATGAGGGACTGGATACTGGAGATATCCTGACACAGAAGATCGTACCGATCACAGCAGAGGATACGGGCGAGAGCCTGTTTGATAAGCTTTGCGAGGCGGGCGGACAGCTTCTGCTTGAGACTCTTCCAAAGCTGGAAAACGGCAGTATCACACCGGTAAAACAGGATGAAAGCAAGAGCAGCTATGCAAAAATGCTGACAAAAGAGTTGGGACACATTGACTTTTCGGGATCTGCCGTGGAGATCGAGCGCCTTATAAGAGGGCTTAATTCCTGGCCGAGTGCTTACACAAAGTATGAGGGCAAGACATTAAAGATCTGGAAAAGCCGTGTTGCAGAAAACAGTGAGAAAGAACAGCAGCAAAAGCCCGGTACGATCGTCCGTGTGACGGATGACAGCATTTATGTACAGACAGGAGATGGCGTGTTAGAGCTTCTGGAAGTACAGCTGGAAGGCAAGAAACGAATGCAGGTAAAGGACTTTTTGCTGGGACACAGACCACAGGCAGGTACTGTTCTGGGATAACAGAAAGGAGCAAAGGCAATGGGTTATTATCCATACTATAGCTATTATTATGATCCAACTTATATTTTAGTCTTTTTGTGTGCGATCGCATCGATCATCGCATCCGCAAAGGTGAACTCCACCTTCCGGAAATATGACAGGGTGCGCAGCATGACCGGTATGACAGGTGCACAGGCAGCACAGACACTGTTATACAGTGCGGGCATCTATGATGTGACTGTAGAGCATGTGAGCGGCTCTTTAACAGACCATTACGATCCGTCAGCCAAAGTGCTCCGCCTTTCCGATGCCACTTACGGATCTTCTTCCGTGGCAGCAGTCGGTGTAGCGGCGCATGAATGCGGACATGCCATACAGGATAATAAAAACTACGCACCGCTGCGGCTTCGTTCGACACTGGTACCAGCCGCTAACTTAGGCTCCAAGGCGGGAATTCCGATCATCATTCTGGGATGTATCCTCGGCTATAACATGACACTGGTGCAGATCGGTATCTGGGTATTTTCTCTTGCGGTATTGTTCCAGCTTGTCACATTACCGGTCGAGTTTGATGCCTCCAGACGTGCGGTAAGACTTCTGGATGAACAGCATATCCTGCAGGGAGAAGAAGTCGGCATGTGCAGAAAAGTACTGACCGCCGCTGCCATGACATATGTGGCTGCAGCAGCATCGGCGATCATACAGCTGCTTCGTCTGATCCTGATTTTCGGTGGAGGACGCAGAAGAGATGACTGACCGTGAGATCATACTGGACAGCCTGATGGAAATACTGGAAAAAGGACAGTACAGCCATCTTGTGCTGCGCAGTGTTTTACAAAAGTACGACTATCTGCCCAAGCAGCAGCGCAGCTTTATCAAGCGCACCTGCGAGGGAACGATAGAAAACAAGATTTATATCGATTATGTGATAGACAGCTTTGCAAAGACAAAAACACCGAAGATGAAGCCGCTCATCCGCACGCTCCTGCGCATGGGAACGTATCAGATCCTGTTTTTGGACGGCGTACCGGATGCGGCAGTATGCAATGAATGTGTAAAACTTGCCACAAAGCGTGGCTTTGGCCCGCTGAAAGGCTTTGTCAACGGTATTTTGCGTACGATAGCCCGGAATAAGGAGCAGATCGCCCTGCCCGACCGGGAAAAAGAACCGCTTATGTATTTGTCTGTCCGGTATTCCATGCCCTTGTGGATCGTAGAGCTGTGGCAGGCGCAGTATGGCAGCAGAGCAGAGGATATGCTCAAGGCGCAGCTTGAAAAAAGACCGCTGACGATCCGTGTCAATGAAGCAATGCCTGGGGAAGCGCAAAGCAGGATACTTTCGCAGATCGCCGAGACGGGCGTAAAGGTAACACAGTCCAAACAGTTGCCTTATGCTTACTATTTGGAACAGGTCGATCACATCGACGATTTGCCGGGATATGCACAAGGCAGCTTTTTCATGCAGGATATCGGTTCCATGCAGGTTGTGGAGCTTGCAGGCATAAAGCCGGGCGATGCGGTGATCGATGTCTGTGCGGCGCCGGGCGGAAAAGCCATGCATGCACTGGCTAAGCTGCACGGAAAAGGCAGTGTGCAGGCGCGTGACCTGACGGAAAATAAGGTCAGCATGATCGAGGAAAACATTGAAAGATGTGCCGGGGCGGCAGATACCATCGAGGTACTTGTCTGGGATGCACGTATTTTGGATCCGCAGGCAGTAGAAAAAGCGGATGTGGTCATTGCGGACCTGCCATGCTCCGGACTTGGAGTGATCGGCAGAAAGAGCGATATCAAATACCGGATGACGCCGGAGCAGGTGGCGGATATTGCTGCGCTGCAGCGGGAGATCCTTTCCGTGGTATGGCAGTATGTAAAGCCGGGTGGTATTCTGATGTACAGCACCTGCACGCTGACAAAAGCGGAAAATCAGGATAACAGGGACTGGTTTCTGGAAAACAGCCCATTTACCCTGCTGGAGGAAAAAGAATTGCTGCCATCGGCAGAAACAGATGGCTTTTACATGATAAAATGCAGGAGAAACAAGGCATAATACAATGGAGAAGAAAGATATCAAATCAATGGATCTGGAAGAACTGACACAGGAGCTGCTTGCCATGGGTGAGAAAAAATTCCGCGCCGGACAGATCTATGGCTGGATGCATGTGCACCTTGTGCGCAGCATCGACGAGATGACAAATATATCGCAGAAACTGCGGGAGCAGTTAAAGGAAAACTATGCCTTTACGGCGGTAAAGCTGTTAGAGCGGCAGATCTCCAGGATCGATGGTACGCAGAAGTTTCTGTTCCGGCTTGCGGACGGCAATGTGGTGGAATCTGTCTGGATGCAGTATAAGCACGGAAACAGTGTCTGCATCAGCTCACAGGTCGGCTGCAGAATGGGCTGCAGATTCTGTGCTTCCACACTGGATGGACTGACGAGAAATCTGCTGCCTTCCGAAATGCTCGACCAGATCTACGCCATCACACTTCTGACGGGGGAGCGTGTTTCCAATGTGGTTGTGATGGGAACGGGAGAACCGTTTGACAACTTCGACAATTTAAAGAAATTCATCCGCCTTCTGACCGATGAAAACGGACTGCATATCAGCCAGCGGAATGTGACAGTCTCTACGTGCGGTCTTGTACCGCGGATCTATGAGCTGGCAGAGGAAAATCTGCAGATCACGCTTGCGCTGAGTCTGCATGCGACAACGGATGAGAAGCGTAGAAAGCTGATGCCGATTGCTAACAAATATTCAATTGATGAACTGATGGAAGCCTGTGCATACTATCATCAGAAGACCGGAAGACGTGTTACATTTGAGTACAGCATGGTAAAGGGAGTCAACGACTCTGCGGAGGATGCGCAGCAACTGACCGCACTGGCAAAACGTGTAGGCAGTCATATCAATCTGATCCCAGTCAACCCGATCAAGGAACGTGATTTTGTGGCGCCTGATACGCATTACGTGCAGGTGTTTAAAAACAAGCTTGAAAAAAACAGAATCAATGTTACAATTAGAAGGGAAATGGGTCGGGATATTGACGGCGCATGCGGACAACTTAGGAAAAGACATTTAGATGAAATGGGCGGGGAGGACTCTTCGTGTTGAAATCGTATTCCGAGACTAACATCGGCAGGAAAAGACAACTGAATCAGGATTATGTATTTTCATCCGGAAAACCGATTGGAAATATGCCCAATCTGTTCATCGTAGCAGATGGAATGGGAGGACATAAGGCAGGAGATTATGCATCACGCTATACGGTAGAGACGATTGAACGCGAGATCAAAGCATCCTTTGAAAAGAATCCTTCTATTATAATACAGAAGGCGATACGGACTGCAAACAAAGAGATACGGCAGCGGGCCAGTGAAGATCCGAATCTTTATGGGATGGGAACAACGGTAGTTGTCGCGACGGTGATCGGCAGATATCTGCAGGTTGCCAACGTGGGAGACTCCCGGTTATATATTGCAAACGGGCAGGAGATACGCCAGATCACAAGAGATCATTCTCTGGTAGAGGAGATGGTCAGACTTGGCGGTATCAAGCGGGAAGAAGCAAGGCTGCATCCGGATAAAAACATCATTACGCGAGCCATCGGTGCAAAGGATGATGTGGACATTGACTTCTTTACTGTGGAGCTTCGCCCCTCAGACAGGATACTTATGTGTTCTGACGGACTGACCAACATGGTAGAGGATCATGATATCCTGAAGGTTCTGAACGAGCATCAGGATGACAAAACATTAGTAGAGACGGCGAGAGCGCTGATCGATACGGCAAATCAAAACGGCGGTAAGGATAATATTGCAGTAGTGCTTATAAAACCCTTTGCAGATGAGGTGAAGAAATGATAAAAATTGGTATGATTATTGGCGATAGATATGAGATTCTGGAGAAGATCGGAACGGGCGGGATGAGTGACGTCTATAAGGCAAAGTGTCATAAGCTGAACCGTTATGTGGCGATCAAGGTGTTAAAGCAGGAGTTTTCGGAAAATACAAACTTTGTTTCCAAATTCCGTGTGGAAGCACAGGCTGCAGCGGGTCTGATGCATCCGAATATCGTAAATGTCTATGATGTCGGCGAGGAAGACGGTATTTACTATATCGTTATGGAGCTTGTCGAGGGCATCACATTAAAGAATTATATTGAAAAGAAAGCACGTCTTTCCGTGAAGGAAGCACTCAGTATCGCCATTCAGGTATCCATGGGGATTGAGGCGGCACATAACAATCACATCATTCACAGAGACATTAAACCACAGAATATCATGATTTCCAAAGAGGGCAAGGTCAAGATCGCGGATTTCGGTATTGCAAAGGCAGCCACTTCCAATACGATCACGTCCAATGTCATGGGTTCTGTGCATTATACATCACCGGAGCAGGCACGCGGTGGCTTTTCCGATGAAAGAAGTGATATTTATTCCCTCGGCTGTACGATGTTTGAAATGCTGACAGGTCGTGTTCCGTTTGACGGGGAGACAACTGTTGCAATCGCGATCAAGCACATTCAGGAGGATATGCCGTCTCCGAGAGAGTATGTTTCCGAGATTCCGGTCTGTGTGGAGCAGATCATCTTCAAATGTACCCAGAAGAGTCCGGATCGCAGATATCAGTCTATGGGCGAGCTCATCGTAGATCTGAAGAAAGCACTGATCACACCGGATGAGGATTTTGTTAAAATGGTTCCGTTTGATGCAGGCGGTGAGACGCGTACAATTTCAGAAGAGGATATTGCAGAGATCAAGCAGCGGACAGACCGGATTGATCTGGATGCGCCAATGCGGCTGAAAGATCGTGAAGTACGGAAAAACTCATATTCCACAAAAGACGAGGAAGAGGAAGAAAAGCCTGAAAAGCCGGTCAGACAGGAACAGATCAGCAGTAAATATAAACCGGTTGTGGAAGAAGAACCGGACGAACCGGATGACAATGAGGAAGAATACGAGGATGACGATATGGATCCGAAAATGGAACGGATCACAACGATCCTGGCAATTGTGGCAGCGGTCATCATCGGTATTCTGGCACTGGTGCTTGTTGCAAATGCACTTGGTGTATTTAAGAGTTCTCCGAAGGCAGACAGTAACATCACACAGGATGAAACAACAGATGAAAGTAAGGTAAAGATGATCAGTGTTTTGGGCATGAATGTGGAAGATGCCAAGAAGGCACTGAATGATATCGGACTTGGTACCAGCGTCAGAAAAGAAGAGTCCGATACCTACGAAGTAAATCAGGTTATCAGTCAGGATGTGGAAGAGGGAGAAGAAGTAGATATGCATTCTACGATTGCCCTTGTGGTATCCAGCGGCAGTAACGGTGTGGCGGTGCCAAATGTAACAGGTCAGGAAGAAACTGCAGCAAAGAGCACACTGGAGGCAGCAGGTTTTAAGGTGAATGTGACACAGTCCTCTTCTGACAGCGTGCAGGAAGGTCTTGTTATTTCACAGGATCCGACGGCTGATTCCAAAGCGGAAAACGGTGCAACGATTACGCTGACCGTCAGCACAGGTCCGGAAATAAAGAAAGTAAAAGTACCGGATCTGAGAGGCATGACAGAATCCGCAGCCAAGAGTAAGCTGGCTGAATATGGCTTAAACTGCGGTACCGTATCCGAAACCTACAGTGATACCGTAACGGAAGGCTGTGTTGTTTCCCAGAGCTACAGCCCGGACAGCGAAGTGGATGAAGGTACAAGCGTCAATATTCAGTTGAGTGTCGGACCGGAAAAGCACACCTATAAATATGTGACGACTTTAAACGCACCAAGCGGTTACACAAGCGGCAATGTGACGGTAACGATCACAGCAAGTGACGGTACAACAAGAAGCTTTACAACTTCTTCTTTCCCTTGTGCAGTGAATGAAACGGGATTTAATGTAAGCAGTGGTACACTGACGTATTCTTATACAGCAACAACCATGCAGACCGTGATCGACTCCGAAACCGGAGAAGAAACAGAGGAACCGATCACAGAGGATGTTACGACATCACCGGTCACTGTTCAGTTTGAGCAGGAGTAAGGAATGGAAAAGCACGGAAGAATCATAAAGGGGATCGCGGGCTTTTACTATGTCCGGACAGAAGACGACTCCTTATATGAATGTAAGGCAAGAGGAAGCTTTCGCAATGAAAAGAAAAAGCCGCTTGTCGGGGATTATGTGACGATCAGTATTCTGGATGAAGAAAAAAAGACAGGCAGCCTTGATCAGATCGGGGAACGTAAAAATGAACTGATCCGGCCGCTTGTTGCCAACGTGGATCAGGCGATTGTGATCTTTGCCATAAAAAGTCCTGCGCCAAACTTCATGCTGCTGGATACCTTTCTTGCCAGAATGGAGCTTGCGGGCATTGACAGTATCATCTGTTTTAACAAAATAGATCTGGATGTAGATGGCAGCCTGCAAAAAGAGATCAATGAGATTTATGAACCATTGTATCCTGTTATTTTTGCAAGCACAAAGACAGGAGAAGGTGTTGATGTGCTGAAGGGATATCTGCAAAAGAAGTGTTCCACGGTGGCAGGACCGAGCGGCGTGGGAAAATCGTCCCTCATCAATATGCTGCAGGCGCGTACGCAGATGGAGACCGGCGGAATCAGCCAAAAGACAGAGCGTGGCAGGCATACAACACGTCACAGTGAGCTGATCGAGGTAGAGAAAGACACGTATATTCTGGATACGCCGGGATTTACGTCACTTCGTATGGATGATTTTGAAAAAGAAGAAATAGAGGAGGGCTTTCGGGAAATACTGCGATATAAAAACTGCAGGTTTGCCGGCTGTTCCCATATTCATGAGCCGGATTGCAGTGTCAGGGAAGCACTTCTTAATGGGAAAATCAGCAAGTCGCGTTATGACAGCTATGTAAAAATGTATGAAGAATGCAAGGAAAAAAGGAGATATTAGCAATGATGATGTTAGCCCCTTCTATATTAGCGGCAGATTTTTCAAAGTTGGGTGCACAGGTTGTACAGATCGATAAGGCAGGTGCACAGCAGATCCACATTGATGTCATGGATGGTGTGTTTGTACCGTCTATTTCATTTGGATTTCCGATCATCCGCTCCATCCGTAAACTGACAGATAAATTTTTTGATGTCCATCTGATGATCACAGAGCCGGAGCGTTATGTCGAGGAGTTTGCCGAAGCGGGTGCAGATGGCATTACGATCCATGTAGAAGCATGTAAATGTATGATAGAAACACTGGAAAAGATCAGAAGCCTTGGCTGTAAGGCAGGCATTTCCCTGCACCCGCAGACGCCGGTTTCCGCTATTTTACCTTATCTGGATAAGGTAGACAAGGTGCTGATCATGACGGTCAATACCGGATTCGGCGGACAGAAATATATCGAAGGCTGTACGCAGAAGATCGTAGCGATCCGCAAGGCGATCACAGAGCGAAACTTAAACGTCGATGTAGAGGTCGACGGTGGTGTCAACAAGGAAAATGCAAGACATATCATTGAAGCCGGTGCCAACATTCTGGTTTCCGGTTCTGCGGTATTCCGCGGCGAACCAATGGAAAATGTAGAGTATTTTTTGAATATCCTGAAGGAATATGAATAACCACTAGGAGCAAAAGAAAAGCATCGTAAGATGCGATTTTGCGAATGGGGTTCTGAATAGTTAAAAATATATAGCGGGAGGCGCAGCTATGACGAAGGAGAAGGTATTTATTTCCGAAGCAGACCAGTATCTTTTTGCCCAGGGAACGCATTATGATATTTATAAAAAACTGGGCGCGCATCTGTCGACGGAAAATGGTGTGCAGGGAGTCTATTTCGGGGTATGGGCACCAAATGCGGCACAGGTGAATGTCATCGGCACATTCAATGAATGGAACGAGGAGTCTCATCCCATGCAGAAGCTGGGAGAAGGTGGTATCTGGGGGTTGTTCGTTCCCGGCGTGGAAGAAGGAACAATGTATAAGTTCCTGATCTATGCGAGAGATGGCAGAAGACTGTACAAAGCCGATCCCTTTGCTAACTATGCGGAGTACAGACCGGGCACAGCGTCCATCGTTACTGATATCACGGGATTCGATTGGAAGGATTCCAAGTGGATGGAAGCCCGGGATAAAAAAGATATGAACAAGGAGCCCATGGCGATCTATGAGTGTCATATCGGTTCTTTCATGAAGCATCCGAATAACGGTACTGCGGAAGGATTCTATAATTATCGGGAGTTTGCCGACCGGATCGTGGAATATCTGAAAGAGATGAAATACAGCCATGTAGAGCTTATGGGAATCGCAGAGCATCCGTATGATGGCTCCTGGGGGTATCAGGTGACCGGATACTATGCGCCTACGTCCCGTTACGGAACGCCTAAGGATTTTATGTATCTGGTCAATGAACTGCATAAGGCAGGTGTCGGAGTCATTTTGGACTGGGTACCGGCACATTTTGCAACCGATGCACACGGACTTGCAGAATTTGACGGACAGTGCATCTTTGAACATCCCGATCCCCGTTTGGGAGAGCATCCTGAATGGGGAACGAAGATATTTAATTATGGCAAAAATGAAGTGAAGAACTTCCTGGTAGCCAATGCTCTGTTCTGGCTGAGAGAGTTCCATGTAGACGGTATCCGTGTAGATGCAGTAGCCTCCATGCTGTATCTGGATTACGGTAAAAAGGACGGACAATGGCTGCCGAATAAATTTGGCGGTAATAAGAACCTGGAAGCCATTGAGTTCTTCCATCATCTGAATTCAGTGATCCGCGGAACTTATCCGGGATTTTTGACAATTGCCGAGGAATCTACCGCATGGCCTAATGTTACCAGTGGTATCGGGGAGGAAGGCTTAGGATTTTCCTTCAAGTGGAATATGGGCTGGATGCATGATTTCTGCGAGTATATGAAGCTGGATCCTCTGTACCGGAAAGGCGATCATTACGCCATGACCTTTGCCATGAGCTATAACGACAGTGAGAATTATATTCTGCCATTATCTCATGATGAAGTGGTACATCTGAAGTGCTCCATGGTGAATAAAATGCCCGGATATCCGGCAGATAAATATGCCAACCTTCGTGTGGGGTATAGCTACATGTTCGGGCATTCCGGCAAGAAATTATTATTTATGGGACAGGATTTCGGACAGGAGCGAGAGTGGAGCGAAGAGCGTGAGCTTGACTGGTATCTGTTAGGTGAGAAGCTGAATCAGGGCGTACATACTTATGTAAAGGAGCTGTTAAAGCTGTATCGTAAATACCCTGCTCTGTACGAGCTTGACAATACCTGGGACGGCTTTGAATGGATGAACGCGGATGATGCGGAGCACAGTACATACTGCTTCGTGAGAAAATGTTCCAGTGGCAAGAATAATCTGCTGTTTGTACTTAACATGACCCCGATGAAATGGGAGAACTATACTGTTCCCGTGCCTAAGAAGAAAAAATATAAGCTTCTGCTGAATAGTGATGAGGAACGGTTCGGCGGCTGGGGCAACGAGATTCCCACAGAGATTACGGCGGAGAAAAAGCCTTATCATTATAAGGATTACTCCATCAGCTTTGATCTGCCACCCTATGGCGCTGCGGTATTTCTGTTCTAGGTCAGGTTAAGAAATCATATAAAACAACCGAAATAAAAGATGAGTGTGACCCAAAGTGCACTCATCTTTTTTCATAACTATTCAGAGACGTGTAAATATCACTAAGACCTCTTTGAATGCTTGTATTCGTAAGAGGATTTAAAGGACGACAGGTGTGAAGATAACATTTCAGAATCAGACGATCAATGAAAATGACAATAGAACAGAAAGTAACCGGACAGAGAAAAACAACTGGGGCAAAGACAAGACATGGCGCAGTAAAAAGAGCGTAAATGTGAATTTCGGGGCAGTATACGAGAGTGGGCAGGCCGCAGTGCCCATGTCTTCTTTAGAAAAGGAAGAGAACAACAAAGGAAAATCTCTGATGGAGCTGCAGCAGGATGCCGGGAATGCTAATGTGGCGTTGCAGCAGGACTATATGACATTGCTGTCGCATACTATGTCGCAGGAGGATTATGCAAAGGCCTGTGAGGATGGATTTGATCCTAGAGAATTGGATCAGGATACAGCGGTCACCATCGTGGATAAGATCAAGGCAGAGCTGGTGCGTTCCGGACAGCAGATCGCAGGATATACGGATGATATCGACATGGATACCCTGGCGGCAGCGGTAGGAAGTGATACTTTAGCCCGAAGCATCGAAGAGCAGTTCCGTTCCGCGGATCTTCCTTTGACACAGGAAAATATAAATGAACTGAAAAGCGCCTGGGATATGGCAGCTTCCCTGAAGGAACCGGAAGAAGGTGCGGTCAGCTACCTGGTGGATAATGGACTGGAACCGGAGATCTGGAACCTCTATGTGGCAGAGAACAGCGGTGCCAAAGTGCAGAATAATGACGTTCCGCAGGAACTGCAGGAGCAGATGGACAAGGTAATTGCGGATGCGGGATTGACGGTAAACGATGAGAACAGACAGAAGGCACAGTGGCTGGTAAGTGCAGGACTTCCGCTGACTACGGATACGCTGCAGCAGCTTGTGGAACTGGACGGTATTTCCTATCCTGTCACGGAGGACACTTTTGCGCAGGCGGCAGCAGCGGCAATTGCGGAGGGAAAATCCCCGATGTATGCGAACCTGGGCAGACAGGATACGATTTATGAAAAAGCAGATAAAATGCTGCAGGACTGGTTCTCGGATGCAAAGTGGGATGCCACGGCAGAGAATCTGGCAGCGAGAAAACAGCTGGAAGAGATTCGCCTTCGCATGACGGCAGAAGTGAACGTAAAGCTTTTACAGAGTGATTTTTCTATTGATACAGCCCCCATGGAGCAGTTGATCGAAGCGCTGCGAAAGGCGGAGGCAGAGGTTGCCGAAAAATACTTTCCCGGTGAGTCTCAGGCAGTGACGAAATATGAGACTTATACCCAGGCAGTGCAGGTGGCTTCCGAATTGCCGGGATTGCCTGCCGGAGTACTGGGACCCTATAGCTTGGAACAGAATGCTGCCACAGAGACAGTTTCTGACTTCCATAAGGAAGGCGCTGCAATGCAGAAAGCCTATGAGGAAGCGGGCGAACGTTATGAGACTCTGATGACGGCACCGAGAAGCGATCTGGGAGACAGCATCCGGAAAGCATTTTCTAATGTAGATGACATTCTGACAGGTATGTCATTAGAAAAGACATCGGAAAATCAGCGGGCTGTCCGGATTCTGGCATACAACAGTATGGAAATTACGCCTGAAAATATCGAGAAGATCAAGGAAGCTGACAGACAGGTCAGCGCAGTGGTGGACAGACTGACACCGAAAAATGTGTTACAGATGATCCGGGATGGTGTAAATCCCCTGGAGAAGACCTTTGATGAACTGGAGTCCTATTTTTCACAGAACCCCCAAAGCTATGAGGAAGAAGCGGAGGACTACTGCCGTTTCCTATATCAGTTGGAACGGAAAAAGGATGTTACAGAAGAGGAACGGAAAGCATATATCGGAATTTATCGAATGGTGCACCAGGTCGAGAGAGAGGATGGTGCAGCGGTAGGCGCGGTAGTAAATACCGGTGTAGAGTTGCGATTTTCCAGTCTGCTGGCGGCAGCCAGAAGTAGAAGGGCTTCTCATATGGACTGGAAAGTATCGGAGGATACCGGGTTGACACAGGAGATTCATTTGTCCGCGAATAATATATCTGAACAGATCCGGATGGGTATGGCAAAAGAGGTTCTGACAGAGGTGTCAGATGATAGCGAAAGCAGAGCAGCGTATGACCGGGAAGGACTGCAGCAGATGCGTGAGGCGGGGAATACGACGCCGGAAGCCGCAGAACTACTGCAAAGGGGAGAACTTCCCATCAGCGCGTCGAATCTTTTGGCGGCCCAGGCACTTATGGATGATCCGGCGGAGATGTTTGGCAATCTGCGCAGATACAGAGAAAAGTATCGGCAGGAAAAAGAAATGCTGCAGACAGCAGGCAGCGAAGTGCCTGCCGGGACAGAAACTTCCGAACTGTGGGAACAGCTGGATCAGCAGAATTTTGCAGAGGATTATCGGACTATGCTTCAGGACACGGCAGAGGAAGCGGAGACCATGAGCCTGGAACGGGCGGATGAGCATCTGGATGTAAAACAGCTGCAGCTGGTACACAAGCAGCTGCGTCTTGCGGGGAGCCTTCAGGAGAAGCAGGAATATTTTCTCCCGATGTACCTGGGCGAGCAGCTGGCGGGAGTCCATCTTACCTTACAGCAGGGAGCCGGAGCTGTCGGTGCTGTGGAGATTAGGGTGAATGCCGAAGATATGGAGCTGGAGGCATATTTACAGGTAAAGGGAGACACCATCGATGGCTATCTCGTAGGAAATACACCGGAAGAGGTTACGGAATTAGAGAAGACCTCCGATATATTCCTTGAACGGATTCAGACAGATACTTCTGCAGACTGGAAAGCGGAAAAGCTTCCCATCGTCAGCTCCCGGGATATGACAAGGATGGCAGCCGGAGAGACAAAAAATGCAGACACCATAGAGAGTCGGATCGATACGGAACAGTTGTATCGTCTGGCAAAAGGATTCCTGCAGGCTGTCGCAGACAGCAGCGGAAAGTAAGGAGTAACACATGAGAATCAATTACAATGTATCGGCAATGTTATCCAACAATGCTTTATCTACAAACGATGACCTGCTGTCCAAATCATTAGAGAGACTTTCTTCCGGACTGAAGATCAATCACGCCAAGGACAATCCTGCCGGACTGGCAATGTCCAAGCGTATGAATGCTCAGATCGAGGGACTGTCCGTGGCTAATCAGAATGCCAGTGACGGCGTATCCATTATAGAGATTGCAGACGGAGCCATGACAGAGATCAGTGAGATGCTGCAGCGTATCAATGAGCTTTCCGTCAAGGCTGCCAACGGCACTATGACAGATGATGACCGCGCAACCATACAGGATGAAGTAGTGCAGCTGAAGGAAGAGATCACCCGTATCTCGGATACCACGGAATTCAACGGGCAGAAGCTGTTGAACGGAGAATTTGATCTCAAGGGATATACCGATAAGCAGGAGATTAAAGTGAATTATTGTTCTCCGGATGTGCCGGTAAAAGAATATACCATACAGTCTATGAAATTTAAGAAAGATGCAGAGGGAAATTTTGAAGTAGACGGAGATATTAAATTCGGAGACGGATTTAAAGAGGTAGAACCCTTAAAGACGGATATGAAGGATAATCTTCTGACGATCACCGGCACGAACGGCTTTGAAATGCGTCTGGATGTGTCGGAAGCAAAAGAGGGCTATTCCTATGATGGCATGAAGATCGATGCTACCGGTATCGGAGCAATGCGTCTGCAGATCGGAGCCAACGAAGGACAGGTACTGGAGGTTAATATTCCCGCGGTTACTCTGCAGAACATGGGAATTGAAGATATTGATGTGAATACACAGGATGGGGCAAAGGATGCCATTGCAAGAGTAGACGGTGCCATCAAATATGTATCCTCCGTCCGCGGCAGGCTGGGAGCATTTCAGAACCGTCTGGAGTCTTCCATTAACAGCCTGGATGTTACCAGTGAGAACATGACCGCGGCATATTCCCGTATCATGGATGTGGATATGGCGGAGGAAATGACTTCCTATACCACTTATCAGATCCTGGCACAGGCAGGAACCTCCATGCTGGCACAAGCAAATGAGAGACCTTCCCAGGTGTTACAGCTGTTGCAGTAATGGATTCCGATGAAGTGAGGATTCAAAATGACAAAAGAATGTAAACAACAATTTACCTTGCGGATCACACAGGCCAATGCCACACAGCTGGTGGTCATTCTCTACGAAATGACATTACAGTATCTTGCAGATGCTGAGCAGGCAGCAGAAGATGCGCAGTTTCTGGAAGCGGTTCGCAGGACCAGGGGATGTATCAATGAACTTTTGAATTCTCTTCACAGAGA
>OLWK01000375.1_pt1 | contig 27245 bp, 30 predicted proteins | sample 1674141 | NCBI WGS metagenome assembly OLWK01 (sample SAMEA103958148, study PRJEB25191) | human gut metagenome | reverse complement strand
AGCCGGCACGTCAGGCAATTAAGGATATGGTCGCACACAAGATAGTCGATGTTCTGGGCTGCGACGGAAAGGCATAAGCTATGAGCAGTCAGCTTAAAGGAGCCTGCATATTCGGGCAGTCCGGCGGTCCCACCGCAGTCATAAATGCCAGCATGTACGGCGTAGTCAGCGCGGCTCTCGCTTCCGAGAATATAACCCATGTCTACGGCGCTCAGTATGGCATAAAGGGTGTGCTTGAGGATAAGCTTTTTGACATGGGCGCGGAGAACGCCGAGGAGCTTAAGCTTCTTCTGAACACTCCGTCGTCGGAGCTTGGCTCATGCCGCTATAAGATAGCCGAGCCCGAGGAGGATGACAGTGATTATAAGCGCATACTTGAAGTATTCAAAAAGTATGACGTTCGCTACTTCTTCTATAACGGCGGCAACGATTCGATGGACACCTGCAATAAGATAAGCCGCTATATGAGCAGCGTCGGCTATGAGTGCAGAGTTATCGGCGTTCCCAAAACGATCGACAACGACCTTTTCGGAACGGATCATTGCCCCGGCTACGGCAGCGCGGCAAAATATATCGCAACATCCTGCATGGAGCTTTATAAGGATACCTGCGTTTACAGCACCGGCACGGTCAACGTCGTTGAGATAATGGGCCGTCATGCCGGCTGGCTTGCGGCATCGGCAGCGCTTGCGTCATATAAGGGCTGCGGCCCCGACCTCGTTTACCTGCCCGAGCGCGATTTTGACATGGACAGCTTCTGCGCCGATGTCGAGCGCGTTTATAAGGAAAAGGGCAAGGCACTCGTCGTCGTGTCCGAGGGCATTCACTATGCCGACGGCAGCTTCGTTTCCGAGGCAAAGACCTCGTCAAACGACGGCTTCGGACATGTGCAGCTCGGCGGCCTTGCTGTAATGCTCGCATCGGTTCTCCACCAGCGCATCGGAGTTAAAGTCCGCGGCATTGAGCTTAGCCTTTTGCAGAGAGCAGCGGCGCATCAGGCTTCCGCCACCGATATTGCCGAGGCCGAAATGGCCGGTCGCTTTGCCGTTGAATCGGCGCTGAGCGGCGTAAGCGGAAAGATGGCTGCCTTCGGCAGAGACACCGAGGGTGGACAGTATCGCTGCGTGCCGACCCTCATTGACCTTGAGGACGTCGCTAACCGCGAAAAAACGGTCCCGACAGAGTGGATAAACGCCGAGGGCAACTTCGTGACCGAGGACTTCATAAACTATGCTCTGCCGCTTATCCAGGGCGAGAGCGATGCCGTTTATGAGGACGGTCTGCCCAGATATGCAAAGCTCAAAAAGATCTACGCTTCACAGGAAGTAACGGTCTGAAACATATGATTTAGCCGCACACTTTATCGTGTGCGGTTTTTTCTTTTGACGCGCATTTGCGCAGAGAACCTGCTGCGCAGCGGTTCGCCCGCGTGTGCGAGTATAAGAGTGCGCCCACCATATGTAAAAACGTCGGCCTCAATGCCGCCCGAACAATCGTCAAAAAGGCCTGATATCTCCTCGTTTGTAAGCTCTTTATCATTAAAAAGAAGAGCAGCAGCTTCATCAGATAACATAATATCTCACTCCTGAATTTAACAAATTTACGTTTTAGGAACAAAACTCAATCAAATTGAATAACAGCTCACAAAATTTCGTTAACAAAGCATAGTTTAGCGGAATTTTTTTTGATTTTCTATACAAAAATTATGGAAATATCACAAAGAAGGTGCTATACTGTTTTAGCATTATGTAAAGCAGATAATTATTTTTCCCGAGGCGCATTATGAGCTATATTGAGAAGAAAATAGATAGTGAAGAAAAGTATCGCGGCGTCATTGTGAATGTTCGTCTTGACCACGCCGAGCTGTGCGACGGAAGCGTCGTAAAGCGCGAGGTAGTTGAGCATCCGGGCGGCGCGACTATACTGCCGATCGACGACGAGGGCTATTGCTATTGCGTAAGGCAGTTCCGCTACCCGTTCCAGAAGGAGCTGCTTGAAGCGCCTGCCGGCAAGCTCGAATACGGCGAGGATCCGTACGAGTGCGCGGTGCGTGAGCTTTCCGAGGAAACGGGCTTTACCGCCGATGAGATCATAAGTCTCGGCCAGGACTATTCGTCGCCCGGATTTTCGACCGAAACGCTGCATATATATCTCGCACGCGGACTTCACCGCGGCAAGAGCCATCTTGACGAGGGAGAGTTCCTGAGCGTCGAAAAGCACCACATCGACGAGCTTGTGCAGCTTGTCATGGACGGAAAGATCACCGACGGCAAGACCATCATCGCCGTTCTCAAGGCAAAACGCCTGCTTGAGAGCGAGAAATAGTTACGATTTGTTTACATTGCTAATTGCCTTTGCATATGCGCTATGCTATAATAACAAACCGGTGCGTCAGTACCTATGAAAGGTGTAAAATATGGAAAAGTACGTCATAAACGGTGGAAAACCGCTTCAGGGCGAGGTTGATATAAGTGGAGCAAAAAACGCGGCGGTCGCGATAATTCCGGCCGCACTGATGGTTGACGGCATCTGCCGCATAGAAAATATGCCGCAGATCAGCGATACCGACATGCTCCTTACAATATTGACCCAGCTCGGCGCCGAGGTCAGAATGATCTGTCCCGGCACTATAGAGATAGACAGCCGCAACGTAAGATTTTGCGACGCTCCCTTTGAGCTTATGCGCAAGATCCGCGCATCTTATTATCTCATCGGCGCAATGCTCGGCAGATTCGGCAGCGCAAAAACAACTATGCCCGGCGGATGCAACTTCGGCGTTCGCCCCATTGACCAGCATATAAAGGGCATGAACGCCCTTGGTGCGGATGTCGATGTCCGCAACGGCTTCGTTTATGCCGAAGCGACCGACGGCAGACTTCACGGAGCAAAGATATATCTTGATAAAGTATCTGTCGGCGCAACGATGAATATCATCCTTGCGGCCACCATGGCAAGCGGCAGGACGATAATCGAAAACGCGGCAAGAGAGCCGCATATTGTTGACCTTGCAAACTTCTTAAACTCCATGGGCGCGGATGTCCGCGGAGCAGGCACGGATACCGTGAAGGTCAACGGAGTTGACAGGCTCCACGGCGGTAGCTATTCAATCATTCCCGACCAGATTGAGGCCGGAACATATATGGTAGCCGCAGCAGCCACCGGCGGCGAGGTTCTTGTCAAGAACGTCATTCCCAAGCACCTTGAGTGCATTTCGGCAAAGCTGCGCGAAACAGGCACGATCGTTCAGGAATACGAGGACTGCGTTCTCGTAAAGGGCAACGGCCACCTGCGCAAGGCAAACGTCAAGACTCTGCCTTATCCCGGATTTCCGACCGATATGCAGCCGCAGATGGGCGCTCTGCTTTGTATGGCGAACGGAACGAGCGTCATAACCGAGGGCATTTACGATAACCGCTTCAAATACGTCAACGAGCTGCGCAAAATGGGCGCCGATATTCAGGTTGACGGCCGCATTGCGATATTTGAAGGCGGCGCAAAGCTCACCGGCGCACCCGTTATGGCCTGCGACCTGAGAGCCGGCGCGGCAATGGTCATTGCCGGTCTGTGCGCAAGCGGTAAGACCGAGATCGAGGATATACATTTCATCGAGCGCGGCTATGAAAACTTCGTGGGCAAGCTCAGAAAGCTCGGAGCAGATATCAGCATCGTTGATTACCCCGACGAGCCTGAGCTGCATGATAAAGTGATTTCGATAGGATAAAATATGCGTATAGTAACTTTCGCCAGCGGTTCTTCAGGCAATTGCAGCCTCGTTTCTGAGGGCAAAGCGAATATACTTATAGATGCGGGGATATCCATGCGCAGGACCGTTGCGGCTCTTGCGCAGCTTGGACTTGCTCCGCAGAATCTGTGCGGAGTGCTCATAACACATGAGCACTCCGATCACATTTCCGGGCTTTCGATGCTCATTAAGCATCATAACCTGAGTATATTTGCACCAAAGCCCCTGTGCGAGGAGCTTTGCCGGGTAAAACCGGAGATAAAAAACAATTTAAACTACATACCAGAGGATGATAAGCTATCCCTCGGCGGCATTGAGGTCAGCTGCTTTAGAACCATGCACGATGCCGCTTACAGCGTCGGCTATCGCTTTGAAGGTGAGGAAACCTTCGGCTTTGCAACCGATACTGGCAGCATTAACGATGAGCTTATTGCCGGGCTTGAGGGCGCTGATACCGCGCTTATCGAGGCAAATCATGATATAAACATGCTCAAAAACGGAGCATATCCGTATTTTCTGAAGCGCAGAATACTTGCACCCACCGGGCATCTGTCAAATGACGACAGCGGAATTTTGGCAGAGCATCTTGCAAAACACGGAACAAAGCATATAATATTAGGGCACTTGAGCCGCGATAACAATACGCCTGAGCTTGCGTACGGCACTGTCAGCACCGCCGTTTCCGTTAAAAACGTGCAAATAAGTGTTGCTACGGCAAATAATATGCTTGCAGTCGAGGCGGGAGAGAGGTTAAAATGCTTAGCATAAGACTCATATGCGTCGGCAAGCTCAGAGAGCAATTTTATGTTGATGCATTCGCCGAGTATTCCAAGCGCTTGTCGGCCTACTGTAAATTTGAATGTATTGAGCTGAATGAAACAAAGTTGGGTGCTTCTCCGTCAGATAAGGAGATAGCCGCGGCGCTGGATAAGGAAGCCGGAGATATTGAGCGTGCAATAGGTAAGGACACTTACGTTATTGCAATGTGTGTCGAGGGCAGGCAGCTTAAAAGCGAGGATTTTGCGCGGAGGATAAACGAACTTGCCGTTTCCGGAAGGGGAAGGCTGTGCTTTGTCGTCGGCGGCTCGTTCGGCCTGTCGCCTAAAATAAAGCAGCGCGCGGACATGCGCCTTGGCATGAGCGAAATGACCTTTCCGCACCATCTTGCGCGAGTTATGCTCGCCGAACAGATCTACCGCAGCTTCAAAATCCTCGAAGGATCGAGATATCACAAATAACGGAGGGCAGTAATGGACGAAAAAGTTAAGCTCGAATGGGGAAGAAAGCTCACCGGCGATCTTCTCAAAAAGTGGCCGAAGGACGAAAACGGCGAGCCTATAGAGCCTGTTTTCCTTACACATTGCAAGTGCCTTGACATCAGCGACGAGATGATAGTAAACTTACTTGAGGCATATGGCATTCCGTGCATAAGACTGTATCCGAACGACGGCGATTTCGGTCGCCTGATCCTCGGGACAAGCGGCACGGGTGTTGAAATATATGTACCTAAGACAATGTATGAGGACGCTGTCAATTTAAGCGAAGGGAGCGCAGAATATGACGAGGAATTATAAGGAAGAGTACCAGCGCTGGCTGGACAGTCCCGCACTGAGCGAAGCCGAATGGGAGGAGCTCAACTCAATAGCAAACGACGAAAAAGAGATCGAGAGCCGCTTTTTTGCGCCGCTCGAGTTCGGCACTGCCGGACTGCGCGGAACAATGAAGCTCGGTCTGCATCAGATGAATGTCCACATCATCCGCCACGCCACCCAGGCGTTTGCAAACGTTATCAAGGCCGAGGGCGAGGAGGCAATGAAAAAGGGCATAGCCATCTGCTTTGACTGCCGCAACAACAGCGAGCTTTTTGCTCATGAGGCTGCATGCGTTATGGCCGCAAACGGCATACATGTTCGCATTTTTGACGCTCTGCGCCCGACTCCGGAGCTGAGCTTTGCCGTGCGCTGCTACGGTACCACTGCCGGCCTTAACATAACCGCATCTCATAACCCCAAGGAGTATAACGGCTACAAGGTATATTGGTCGGACGGCGCTCAGCTTCCGCCGCAGCACGCCGAGGCGATCGCCGAGCAGATGAGCAAGATCGATATATTCGATGACTTTGTCAGCTGCGACTTTGACGAAGCCGTGGCTCAGGGTAAGATCGAGCTTATAGGAACAGAGACCGACGAGGCATATCTCGAACGTGTGCTCGGACAGGCCATAAACAAAGCGATCGTCGCAAAGGTAGCGCCTGATTTTAAAATAGTATACACTCCGTTCCACGGTGCTGGCTATAAGCTCGTTCCCGAGGCACTGCATAGACTGGGCATAACTCAGCTGTACCCCGTGCCCGAGCAGATGGTCATTGACGGAAACTTCCCCACGGTCGAAAGCCCGAACCCGGAAAATCCCGAGGGCTTTTATCTTGCAGTCGATCTTGCGAAGAAGGTCGGCAGCGACCTTATAATCGGAACCGATCCCGACTCTGACCGCATAGGCGTTATGGTGCGCTCGGGTGAGGACTATATCTCCATCACCGGCAACCAGCTCGGCGTTCTGCTGCTCGATTACGTCATAAATGCGCGCAAGGCTGCTGGCACTCTGCCCGAAAATGCCGGTGCAGTCAAGAGCATCGTCACCACCGAAATGGCAAAAGTCGTTGCCGAGACCAACGGAGTTCATTTTGAGGATACCTTCACCGGCTTTAAATTCATGGCCGAGCGTATCGCTCAGTGGGAAAAGGCCGGAAGCTATAAATATATCTTCGCCTATGAGGAAAGCTACGGATATATGATGGGCGACTATGTCCGCGATAAGGACGCTGTCACCGCGTCGATGATGGTAGCCGAAATGGCAGCTTACTATTACGATAAGGGCATGAACCTCAGTCAGGCAATGGAGAGCCTGTACGCAAAGTACGGCCGCTACGCCGAAAAAACGCTCAACCTTGTTATGCCCGGACTTGACGGCATAGTGAAGATGAAAAATCTTATGGCCGAGCTTCGCAGCAATCCGCCGAAGCAGATCGCCGGAGTTGAAGTGTTCAAGCTGCGCGACTATTCTGACGGCAGCATAAAGGTTCCCGAGCTTGGTGTTATGGGTCAGACCCCGATAAAGGGCTCGAACGTTTTGTATTTCGAGCTTGCCGACGGAACGAGTTTTATCGTACGCCCGTCCGGTACGGAGCCGAAGGTCAAGGTCTACATCCTCTGCAAGGGTGCGGATAAGGCCGAGTGCGACGCTAAGATCGCAAAATATTCCGAATATGCGGAAGGCCTGAGAAAATGAAAGATAAACTTAAGCAGCTCGGAAGGCTGCTTATAACCTTCGCCGTGGTCGGAGTAACGACCTTCGGCGGAGGCTATGCGATGCTGCCGGCGCTTCAGCGCGAGGTTGTCGAAAAGCGCCGCTGGGCAACCGATGAAGAGGTCATGGACTGGTACGCAATCGGCCAGTGCACGCCCGGCGTTATTGCCGTGAATACCGCGACCTTTGTCGGTCAGAAGCAGGCAGGCGTGCTCGGTGGGATATTCGCAACTCTCGGCGTTGTGTTCCCGTCGCTTGTGATAATAACGATCATTGCCGCGTTTATTCAGAATTTCGCGCATCTTCCTGCGGTGCAGAGCGCGTTTGCCGGCATCCGCGTGTGCGTGTGCGTGCTCATTCTCAATGCAGTCGTGAAGCTGTGGAAAAAGTCTGTCGTTGACTGGAAAACGCTGCTTATATTCATCGCGGTGTTTGCATGCAGCGTGTTTTTGAGCATTTCGCCGGTGATATATGTCCTCGCCGCCGCGATTGCCGGAATCATCGTCAAGGAATTGGAGGCGCGTAAATCATGATATATCTGCGCCTTTTCTGGGAGTTTTTCAAAACCGGCCTGTTCGCCGTCGGCGGCGGACTGGCAACGCTCCCGTTTATCTATGACATGTCCGACCGCACGGGCTGGTTTACCTATCAGCAGATAGCCGATATGATAGCCGTGTCCGAGTCAACGCCCGGCCCGATAGGCGTCAATACGGCGACCTACGTCGGCTATATAACAGGCGGCTTGCCGGGAGCAATCGTTGCAACGCTCGGCCTTGTGACGCCGGAGATAATCATCATACTCATCATTGTGTCCTGCCTGAAAAAATTCAGGGAAAACCGCTTCGTTGATCATGCATTTTACGGGCTGCGCCCGGCCTCAGCAGGACTTATTGCCGCCGCAGGCTTTTCCGTCGTCATGCTTGCGTTCGTTCGCGAGGATGCATTCAAGGCAAGCGGAAATATCCTCGACCTGTTTTCGTGGAAGGGGCTTGCGCTTGCAGCCGTGATATGGGTTCTAACAAACCTTGTCAAGAAAACAAAGGATTTGCACCCGATATTCTGTATCGCGGCATCTGCCGTAGTCGGCATACTTGTGTTTTAAAATATTGCTGCCGCTCCGAGCAAGGCAAGTGCCGCTGCGATAAGCGCCGTCAAAAACCGTCCGATCATGTATCGGGCGGTTTTTATGTCCGTTCCGGCTATCATGGAAAAGGTCTGAAAATGAACGGAGAGGCCGCCCCAGGATAGAATAAAAGCAGCAAGGGCGAGATTAATTGGGCTTATTGCAAGCCCTGCCATGCTGCCTATGCCGTTTCCAAGCTCGAGGATGCCGGCAAGCAGCGCTGTGCACCAGCTAAGCTCGGCTCCTAGCCTATATGAAAGCTCACCGGCAATGCTTCGAGTTATATCCATAGCGTCGAGAACGCCGTTTATCGCCGAAAACGCAACGACAAAGGAGCAGACACCTATCATAGAATCGGCTGCACGTTTTACCGACGCCGTGAACGCCGCCGATAAGCTCACGGGGGAGAATATATCCTCGTCATAGCAGATATCGCACGGAGCTTTCGGGCAGATAATAACGCCGAAAATGAGTGCCGCTAAAATATGTACGGCATACAGAAAAAATCCGACAGGGGCAGAGCCGAAAACGCCGACCCCGGCGGCACCGATGATAAATGCAGGGCCGGAGTTGTTGCAGAAAACAATGAGCCTTGAGGCATCGTCGCGGCCTATAAGCCCCTGTGCTCTCAGCTGCGCTATGTAAGAAGCACCCAGCGGATATCCGCCGGTTACGCCGATTATAAACGCCGAAACTCCGTGGCCGGACATGCCTAGCCGCGCTCCAAGCGGCGCAAGCGCGTTTGCCGTGAGCTTTGATGCGCCAAGCTCGTTTAAAAGATTGGCCGCAATGAAAAACGGAAACAGCGACGGCATGATCATCTGCGCGCACATTATAAGCCCTGCTTTCACTGCCTCGGCAGCGGCCTTCGGGAAAATGAGCAGCGCGGCGAATATGCCGAATGATGCAAAAATATACAGAGCCTTTTTCATACTATCAACTCCTTGTCCATGTATTAAGCTATGCTTTGCGGCATAGGTTTAGACTGCGGAGGTGAGCGTAAATGAAAACAAAACGCGACAGAGCCGAGCTTCTTGCCGATAAGCTTGATATCCCGGCCGATGCTCTCGGCAGCGTTAAGCTCAGCCTCTGCGGAAGAAGCCGACTGCTTATTGAAAACCACCGCGGAATTATCACATATAACGATAATCTTATTGAGATCGACTGCGGCAGCGTAAAGCTCGCGGTGCGCGGCGATGCTCTGCGCCTTGGAGCGATGAACGGCAGCGATATGTTCATATGCGGCAGAATTATTGCATTGGAGTTTGAATAATGAGAAAGCTTTACGATTTTGTGCGCGGAGTGGCTGAGCTTGAAGTCTCCGGCGCGCAGCCCGAGCGCATACTAAATTACTGCGCCGAAAACGGGATCGAGTTTTGGAACGCAAGCCCATGCCGGGATTTTTCGATCACCTTTTGCGTACATGCATCCTATGCCGATAGCCTGCTTGCCCGGAGCGGCAAAAACGGACTTGACGTAAAGCTCATCTCCGAAACCGGCGGCAGGAAGCTTAAGTTCGGTGCAAAAAGACGAGCCGTGTTTTTGCTCACTTTCGTTTTGTGCGTTTCGCTTGCCGCCGTATCGTCGCTGTTTTTGTGGAGGATCGAGATAAGCGGAAACGATAAGCTCAGCGATGCAGAGATTTTGCGCAAGCTTGCAGAATGCGGCGTTGACTACGGTGCCTATTGGCCGGCGCTGTCGTCCGATGAGATACGCAGCCGCATAGTGTCCGAAATGCCGGAAATAGCGTGGCTGAGCCTGAACGTTCGCTCGTCAAAGGCTGAGATCATAGTTCATGAGCGCATCGATAAGCCTGATATCGTCAACGAAAAATCGCCATGCGATATAATCGCGTCAAAAAGCGGTGTGATCAGAAAAATGTCCGTCCTCGAAGGCGAGAGTGCAGCAATCGTCGGTAATGCGGTAGCAAAGGGCGATGTTCTGGTGCGCGGACTTATGAGCAGCGAAACGGGGGATGAGCGCTATGTCCACTCAATGGCTCAGGTGATTGCCGACACATGGTATGAGATAAGTGCCCAAACGCCGCTGCTTGAAGAGCGAAAAACCGAAAAGAGCGGCCGAAACACGGCCTTTTCGCTTGTTATCGGGAAAAAGCGGATAAATTTTTTCTCCGACAGTAGAAATAAATGCGATAGTTGTGATAAAATAAATAAATTAAAGTACATATCCCTCGGCGATGTTTTCGTTTTGCCGGTCGGATATGCTGTCGAGCGCACAACGCAGTATAAAACGAGCCTTTTGCCTATTGATGAGGATGAGGCCGTCGGGCGCATGAAGGAAAACCTCAAAAATGAGCTTCAGCGCCGCATCGGCGACGGACAGATAGTGTCTGCGGAGTATTCCGTGTCCAAGACCGATAAGGTCATGACGGTCACGCTGCGCGCTCAGTGTATAGAGAATATTGCCAAGGAGGCAGACTATGATTGAAAGAACGATAGAAGTCGAAAGAATGGAGCATGTAATAAGCGTGTTTGGCTCATTCGACCGAAACCTGAGCATAATTGAATCCGAGCTTGGCGTTAAAGTTCTTGACCGCGAGAATAAGATACACATCTGCGGTGAGGAAGAGAGCGTCATGCTCGCCGAGAAGGCGATAAACGGTCTGCTTACGCTTGCCGCTCGCGGAGAGAATATCGACGCGCAGAGCGTGAGATATATCCTCAAGCTCGTTGCCGAGGGAAGGGAATCGAAGATAAACGAGCTTGCAAGCGACGTTGTGTGCATAACGGCAAAGGGCAAGCCGGTCAAGGCAAAAACCCTCGGCCAGAAGACATATTGCGACGCAATAGCAAACAATACGATAACTCTAGGCATCGGCCCTGCCGGAACGGGCAAGACCTATCTTGCCGTTGCCGCCGCGGTCGCGGCGTTCAGAGCCGAGGAGGTAAACCGCATAATCCTGACGCGTCCTGCCGTCGAAGCCGGCGAGCGCCTCGGCTTTCTCCCCGGCGATCTGCAAAGCAAGGTCGATCCGTATCTCAGGCCGCTTTATGACGCGCTGTTTGACATGCTCGGAGCCGACACATATCAGAAATATCTCGAGCGCGGAAACATTGAGGTCGCGCCGCTTGCCTACATGCGCGGCCGTACGCTTGACGACAGCTTCATAATCCTCGATGAGGCTCAGAACACCTCGCGCGAGCAGATGAAAATGTTCCTTACCCGAATAGGCTTCGGTTCAAAGGTCGTTATAACGGGCGACATTACGCAGATCGACCTGCCGGAGGACAAGGTCAGCGGCCTGAAAATTGCAATGAAGGTTCTTGACGGCATTGAGGATATATCCATCTGCAAGCTCACCGGCGCCGACGTAGTTCGCCACCAGCTCGTTCAGAAGATAATCGAGGCTTACGAGGTATACGATAAGAAAAATCCGCCCGAGCCTGCCGCAAAGCCCGGCACGTATAGGAGGAAAAAGCAATGATAAAGCATGAGATATATGTAAGCCGCGAAAAAAGCGGCATGGGACATAATAATGCGGCAGTGCTTATCAAAAAAGCCGCAGCTATGGCGCTGGATGCCGAAGGCGTGGACAGGCCCTGCCTTATAAGCGTAATGCTCACCGATAACGAGGGTATCCGTGAAACAAATCGAGATTTTCGAGGCATTGACGCTGCAACGGATGTCCTGTCTTTTCCGCTCAACGAGCTGACACCGGGCGAGTTTGACGCAGCCCTTTGTGATACGGATCCGTATACTGGAGCCGTCATGCTCGGCGACATGATGATATCGCTTGAAAAATGCGCCATGCAGGGCGAGGAGTTCGGTCACGGCTTTGACAGAGAGGTCAGCTACCTCACGGTACACAGTGTTCTGCATCTGCTCGGCTACGATCACGTCGATGAGGGCGAGATGAAAAAGCAGATGCGCACGAGAGAAAAAGAAATAATGGGAGACATATGATATGATAAGCAAAACTGCAATGATAACGATATGCGGCCGTCCGAATGTCGGCAAATCAACGCTCACGAACGCGCTTGTCGGCGAGAAAATTGCCATAGTTTCAAATAAACCGCAGACCACGCGCAACCGCATCAGCGCCGTTGTCAACCGCGGCGACACACAGTTTGTTATAATCGACACTCCGGGCTTCCATAAGCCAAGAACGCGCCTTGGCGATTATATGGTCAATGTCGTAAAGGAGAGCGTTGCCGACGTTGACGCCGTTATGCTCCTTGTTGAGCCGATAGCGAATATCGGCAGGCAGGAGGAAGAGCTTATTGCTCGCATAAAGGAAACCGGAGTTCCGGCCATACTTGTTATAAATAAGATCGACACAGTCGAAAAAACCGAGCTTTTGGAGGTCATGGCGCTGTATTCCGCCGCACATGACTTTGACGCGATAATCCCGATGTCGGCCAAAAACGGTGAAGGTATAGACGAGCTTCTTGCAGAGCTTGAAAAATACGCTCAGGAGGGGCCTCAGCTATTCCCGGACGATATGATATGCGATCAGCCCGAAAAGCAGATATGCGCCGAGCTTGTGCGCGAAAAGCTGCTTTTGTGCCTCGATAAAGAGATACCGCACGGAACGGCCGTTGAGGTAACGCGCTTTTCAGAGAGGGATAACGGCATAATCGACCTTGACGTTATCATCTACTGCGAAAAAGCCAGCCATAAGGGGATCATCATCGGCAAGCAGGGTGCGATGCTCAAGAAGATCGGCGAGCTTGCCCGAGCGGACATCGAAGCCTTTATGGGAACAAAGGTGTTTTTGCAGACTTGGGTGAAGGTCAAGGAGAATTGGCGTGACAGCACGGCGCAGCTTCGCAACTTCGGCTTCACGGAATAATTACCACGCATATGCCGCCGCTGGCTAACTGATACTAAGCTCAGCGGAGGTAGCCGAATGAGTGATGAAATTCTCTGGCAGATATTTGCCGATACGGGCGATCCGATGAGCTGGCTAATGTACAGAGCTTCGGAGAAGAATAAAAGTAACAAGCCGGCGGAGGAGACTCCTTCGCCGCAGAGCTGATAGTGTACATATGTTTAAAACGACAAGGGGCCTTGTTCTGCGCGAGGTTCGATACAAGGAAGCCGACAGGATACTTACTGTTCTGACGGAGGATATGGGCAAAATGACCGTCAAGGCGCGCGGCGCACTGCGCAAGGGCAGCAAGATCGCCGCGGCTACGCAGTTTCTTGTGTTTTCCGAGCTTACAATGCTCGAGCGCAATGGCTTCTGGACGGTGAGCGAAGGCTCGACGATCGAAGAATTCAAGGGACTTCGTGGTGATATAACGGCGCTTTCGCTTGCAAGCTATTTTGCCGAGTGCATCGAGGCGCTGTCCGACGAGGGTAACCCCGATCCGCTGCTTTTGCAGCTTATACTGAACTGCCTGTTTGCCCTGTCAAACGACATGTATTCGCAGACGCATATAAAAACCGCGTTCGAGATGCGCCTTATGTCGCTTGCCGGCTATGAGCCGAACCTCATGAGCTGCTGCGTGTGCGGCTCGTCCGAGCCGGAGCTTCCGCGCTTCAGTCCGCGAAACGGCGTTATCTGCTGCCGCGAGTGCAACAATGCGCAGATACAGGCAAATTACGAGCTGTGCCCGTCGTCGCTTCAGGCGCTTAGGTATATAGTTTACGCGCCTGCGCGAAAAATGCTCTCGTTTAAAATCGACGATGACGCGCTCTCGCGCGCATCAAAAGCGACCGAGGCATATCTCTTGACGCAGACGGAAAGAAAGTTTTCAACACTTGATTACTGGAGACAGATAAAATAATGGATTTCTACGAAAAATCGCTTAACATACTTGAGCTGCCGACGGTGCTCGAAATGCTTGCCGCCGAGGCCGTCACAGACGGCGGCAGAGAGGCATGCTTCAAGCTCCGCCCAAGTGCGGACAGGCTTGAGGTGAAAAACCGCCTTGCCGAAACGAGCGCGGCCAAGGAAATGATGGTCGTGCGCGGCAGTCCGTCGCTTTCGGGCATCAAGGATATTCGCCCGTCGCTGAGTCGTGCCGACCTCGGCGGAAGCCTCAATACGATAGAGCTTCTTAACATTGCTCGCGTTTTGCAGTGCGCGCGCCTTGTTAAGGGCTACACATCCGATGATAAGCTTGGCAAAAGCTGCATCGACCATCTTTTTGCTGCGCTGCACGCGAACAGATTCCTTGAAGAGAAAATAACAGGCTCAATAGTAGGGGAGGACGAGATTGCCGACAGCGCGTCGAGCGAGCTTGCAAACATCCGCCGCAAGATCCGTGCTGCCGGAGCGCGCGTGCGTGACTGCCTGCAAAAGATAATATCCTCTCCGTCCTATGCAAAGGTGCTTCAGGAGCCTATCATAACCATGCGCTCGGATCGCTTTGTCGTTCCCGTAAAGGCAGAATGCAAGGGCGCCATACCCGGCCTTGTTCACGATATATCGGCCTCCGGAGCTACGCTTTTTATTGAACCTATGGCGGCGGTCAAGGCAAATAACGAGCTTCGTGAGCTTGCCGCTAAGGAAAAAGCCGAGATCGAGCGCATCCTTGCCGAGCTTTCGGCAGACTGCGCCGCCCATGCCGAGGATATCGCGTCGGACTATTCCTATCTTATTACGCTTGACGGAATATTTGCGCGTGCAAAGCTTTCATATAAACTCAACGGTATTGAGCCGGAGCTGAGGGAGAAGGGCGTTGTCCTGCGCCGCGCGCGGCATCCGCTGCTGCCGAAGGATAAGGCGGTGCCGATAAGCCTCGAGCTTGGCGAGGACTTTGATACGCTTATCATAACAGGCCCGAACACCGGCGGCAAAACCGTCACACTTAAGACCATCGGACTTTTAAACGTCATGGCTCAGTGCGGCCTGCATATACCGGCAGATGACGGCAGCGGAGTGCCGGTTTACAGGCATGTGCTTGCCGATATCGGCGATGAGCAGTCGATAGAGCAGAATCTCTCAACCTTCTCGGCACACATGACAAACATCGTGCATATCTTGGGTGAGTGCGACGCAGATTCGCTCCTTCTGTTTGACGAGCTAGGTGCCGGAACCGACCCCACCGAGGGTGCTGCTCTTGCGATTGCAGTTATTGAACATGCGCGCAAACTTGGCGCGGATGTAGCCGCAACGACGCATTATGCCGAGCTTAAAGTTTATGCAACGAATGAAAACGGCATTCAGAACGCCTCCTGCGAATTTGACGTCGAAACGCTCAGCCCGACCTACAGGCTGCTTGTCGGCGTTCCGGGCAAGTCCAATGCGTTTGCCATATCCGAGCGTCTGGGACTGAGCAAGGATATAATCGACGACGCTAAGGCTCGCATCGGAGTTCAGAATGCAAGCTTTGAAGCGACGATCGAAAAACTTGAGCAGACGCGTGCGATCTTGGAGCGCGACAGAGCCGAAACGGCGAAAAAACTGCGCGAGGCCGAGGAGAGCGCGAAAAAAGCGGCATTCCTGCGCGCAGAGCTTTCCGTAAGGCTTGAAAAGGCAGACGAGAAGGCGCGCCGCGATGCAGAGCGCATAATATCCGATGCTCGCCGCACCGCGGAAGATACCTTTGCCGAGCTTGACGAAATGCGCCGCAAAATGAACGAGGATGAGCAGGCTCAGGAGGTTAACCGTGCGCGCAGCGAACTCAGACGCAAGCTCAACGAATCACAGAGCAAGGTCAAGGCAAAACAGCCCGAGAAGCCTGCCGAGGATAAAAAATCGGCGCGCGAAGTCAGGGCAGGCGACACGGTCGAGATCAAATCCATGGGCGTAAAAGCCGAGGTTGTTGATGTTAATCCCGACGGCTCGCTCAATCTGCGCGCCGGAATTATGAACGTTAAGCTTAAGCCGGACGATGTGTATCTTATAGAGGGGCATGCAGCTAAGCAGAAGAAGCAGAGCGTAACTCTTGCAGGCAGCACGGCGCCTCGCGCGGCTGTAAGTCCGGAGATCGACCTTCGGGGAATGGAGAGTATTGAGGCTGTGAATGCTGCCGAGCAGTATATTGACAGTGCCGTTATGGGTAAGCTCAAGACCGTTACGATCATCCACGGCAAGGGCACCGGCGCTCTAAGAGCCGCCGTGCAGCAGATGCTCAAACGCAATAAGGCCGTGAAAAGCTACAGATTAGGTCGATTCGGAGAGGGCGAAAGCGGCGTGACAATAGTCGAATTGAAATAAAAGCAATCGATAAATTTTATTAATAATGTGTAAATCTACGAAATGAACAAAATCTGTTGACCTTTTTTAAATAATTTGCTAAAGTAGGATTAATCTTTTGTGATCAAGAGGAGTGGCGAGAATGGTAACCAAAGAAGTAGTTATTAACAATCAGGTGGGCCTGCACGCAAGACCTGCTACTTTCTTTATTCAGAAAGCAAACGAGTTCAAAAGCAGCATCTGGATCGAGAAGGAAGACAGACGTGTCAATGCCAAGAGCCTGCTCGGCGTTCTCTCTTTGGGCATCGTTAAGGGCACTGCTGTCAACCTCATTGCCGACGGTGCTGACGAGGCAACTGCTGTCGATACGCTTTCAGAGCTTATCGCATCCGACTTTACCGAGTGATATAAAAAACGAAGCTAAGGGCGTGTTTTTTAACACGCCCTTATTCGCTATATACGGAGATATAAATGAAAAAGGAAAACAGGGCAATGCTCGAGATGCTCGCTTGCGCATCCTTGTGGAGCATTGCCGGCATATTTATAAAGCTCATACCCTGGAATTCGTTTGTGATATCGGCGCTGCGCAGCTTTTTTGCCGGTCTGACAGTGCTTGCATACATACGCATAAAAGGCTACAGAATAAGCATAAACCGCCGTACGATAGTTGCCGGATTGCTGCTGGGGCTTGTCTATATCGCCTTTGTTGCAGCCAATAAGCTCACCACTGCTGCAAATGCGATAGTCCTGCAATTTACCGACCCGATATTCATCGTCATTTTCTCGGCACTGTTTTTCGGCCAGCGCTTTAAAAAGCGCGATTTCATTGCGGTCATTTTTACGTTCATAGGCATTGCGATGTTCTTCCTCGATCAGCTCGAGGGCGGATATCTGATAGGAAACTTCGTTGCCATATTCGCCGGAGCCTGCCTCGGAGGAATGTTCATAGCCATGGGCAAAGCAGATACCGAGGAGCGTTTTTCCGCAATGCTCATAGGTCAGGCGACTGCTTTTATATTCGGCCTGCCGTTTATAATAACTACAAAGCCCGAGATATCCGCGCTCCCTGTTTTGTATATAGTCATTCTCGGCGTTTTGCAGCTTGGCATACCGTATATTCTCTATGGCAGAGCGTCGGAGTATTGTCCGCCGCTTGCATGCAGCCTTCTCGGCGCCGTAGAGCCGCTTTTGAATCCGCTTTGGGTGCTGATATTCGACGGCGAAAAGCCGGGCCTGTTTGCGCTTATAGGCGGCGTTATCGTAATCGTTTCCGTAACTGTCTGGTGCATTGCGGGAAGTAAGGACAGTGAGGCGGCAGATGCGCGAGAAGCTACTTGAAAAAGCAAATAAGCTGCCGATGCTCCCGGGCGTTTACATTATGCTTGACGTGACGGGGCAGGTCATATATGTAGGCAAGGCAAAAAAGCTCAAAAACCGTGTTACGAGCTACTTTCGCGGCTCGCACCTGCCAAAGGTCGAGGCGATGGTTCAGAAGGTAAACGACTTTAACGTTATCGTCGTCAATTCCGAGTTTGAGTCGCTTATTCTTGAAAATTCACTTATTAAGCAGCATCAGCCGCATTATAACATCCTGCTCAAGGATGATAAGGGCTATCCGTTTATAAGGCTTGATAAAAAAGCGCCGTATCCGCGCTTTACGATAGTTGGCAGTGCTAAAAAGGACGGAGCATCGTACTTTGGCCCCTTCGGCGGCAGAAGCGTAACGCGCGACATAATCGACTCTGCCTCAAAGGCGGTGGGGCTGTCAACCTGCTCAAAGCATTTTCCGCGTGATATTGGGAAGGACAGACCCTGCCTTAACTACCACATGGGCAATTGCCGCGGCTGGTGCAGGGGAGAGCTTTCGCAGGAGGAGTACCGCCTCGCTGTGGAGCAGGTCTGCCTTATCCTCGGCGGAAAAACCTCCAAACTTATCGAGGAGCTTACGGCAAAAATGCTTGAAGCCTCCGAGCAGCTGAGGTTTGAAGCCGCCGCCGAGCTGCGCGACAGGATAAAGGCGATAAAGAGCGTATCCAACAAGCAGAAGGTCATAGCCACGGCTTTTTCCGATACCGATGCAATAGGCTTTGCACGCGGAGCAAAAAGCTGCTTTGTGGTTCTGCATTTTAACGACGGCTCGCTGACCGGTAAGGACTTTGAGCTTATCTCAGAACCGCTCGAGAGCGATGCCGATGCCATATCGGCCTATATGCGCCAGTATTACGCCTCGCGCGGCATAATGCCGAAAAATATTCTGCTGCGTGAAATGCCGGAGGATGCCGAGGCCTTGGGTGAGCTGCTTTATCAGCTTTCCGGCCGCAAGGTGAGCATCGAGGTTCCGCAGCGCGGCGAAAGACTCCGACTTGTCGAGCGTGCAGAGATGAACGCATCCGAGGAGATACTGCGCGCAACGACCGTTCAGCAACGCAGAACAAATACGCTTATATGGCTTCAGAAGTCGCTTGAGCTGCCCGAGTATCCGGAACGTATCGAAGCGTTCGACGTATCAAACCTCGGCGACACGGGCATCGTGGCGGCAATGACGGTGCATAAGGACGGAAAGCCTTATAAAAAAGACTATCGCAAGTTCAGAATACGCGATCTTGATATTAGAGATGACTATGCGAGCATGACACAGGCCGTTTACAGACGCTTTGCGCATCTCAAAAACGGCGACAGCGGCTTTTCGGAAGCGCCGCAGCTGCTGCTGATAGACGGCGGCATTACCCACGCCGCAGCGGCCGAGAGCGCGCTGAAAGAGCTTGGCATAAGCGTTCCTGTGTTCGGCATGGTGAAGGATGACCGGCACAGAACAAGAGCGCTCGTCACAAGTGCAGGCCGTGAGATCTGCATAAACGGAAACCCGGCTGCGTTTGCGATCATAGGCAAAATTCAGGAGGAAACGCACCGCTTTGCGATAGAATATCAGCGCTCGCTCAGAAACGAGAGCTTCGGTTCGGAGCTGAGCGCCATCCCCGGAGTAGGCAGCGTCCGAAAAAACGAGCTGCTGCGCCATTTCAAGACCCTGAAGGCCATTAAAAATGCAGGATTAGATGAACTGAGCGCCGTTGTTCCAAAGAATACGGCCAAAGCGGTTTTTGAATATTATCATAAGAGTGAGGAAAAAACATGAGGATCATAAGCGGAACCAAACGAGGAAAAAAGCTCAAAGAGCCTGATAATTACGATATACGCCCGACGACCGATATGGTCAAGGAGTCAATGTTCAATATCGTTCAGTTTGACGTCGAGGGCAGGCGAGTGATCGATCTTTTTGCCGGAACGGGTCAGCTCGGCATCGAGTGCCTCAGCCGCGGCGCAAAGGAGGTCACATTTGTTGACCAGAGCAGGGAAGCCATAGCTATCGTTAAGCAGAACCTTAAAAGCTGCGGCTTTGAAGCGCGCGTGGTACAGAGCGACTCAATTGCCTTTCTCGAGCGCGGTGCAAAGTTTGATCTGATACTGCTTGATCCGCCTTATGCGACAAATCTCATAGATAAAGCACTGCAAATTATCAATTCCGTTGACATCTTGACGGAAAGTGGTATAATTGTGTGCGAAAGTGGGCGCGAAAAGCCCATGCCGGAGATGAATATGCCTTACTTTAAGTGTAAGGAGTATAATTACGGCAAAGTTAAGCTTACAACCTACAGCAGGGAGACAGATAAATGAGTCTTGCTATATGCCCCGGCAGCTTTGATCCGATAACACTCGGACACCTTGATATAATAAGCCGCTCGGCGCAGATATTTGATAACGTCATCGTTTGCATTATGTTCAATTCCAATAAGACCAAGCCCATGTTTGCGATAAGCGAGCGCGTCGAGATGGTCAAAAAAGTTGTCGAGCGTTTTCCCAACGTCAGGGTAGATACCTCCGACGGGCTGCTTGCCGAATACGCAAAGCAGTTTGACGGTGCAGTTATTGTCAAGGGCCTGAGGGCCGCATCTGATTTTGAATATGAATTTCAGATGAACCATATTAATAAAAAGATCAACCCCGAGCTGGAAACTATGTTTCTTACGGCAAACGAAAAATACACTTTTCTTAGTTCATCCGTCGTGCGCGAAGTCGCATCGTACGGCGCCGATCTTACGGGCTTTGTGCCGCGCGAGATAGTGGCCGAGATAGAAGAAAAGGCTAAGTTATGGAGGCAGAAGTAATATGAGCGAGAAAAACGTTGAGGTAATGGAGCTTATCGAAACTCTCTACAGCATGGTGACCGAGGCATGGGGTGTTCCGCTCGGAAACGATAAGTGCATCGTCGAGAGAGAAAATGTCCTTGAGATACTCAATGAGATAAAAACGCGCATCCCCGTTGAGCTTGCCGAGGCAAAGCGCCTTGTTTCCGCCCGTGATGAGTTCATCGGCAACGCAAAGCGCGAGGCGGAGTCTATCCGCAAGAATGCCGAGGATAAGGCTCGCGCGATGCTTGAAGAGCAGGAGATCGTGCGTGTTGCAAAGCAGCACAGCGCAGAGCTCGTATCCAATGCCGAGTATAAATCCAAGGAGCTGCGCAGAGTTGCAAACGAATATGTCGATGAGATCCTCCGCCGCACGGAAGAGACCGTCGGCTCGGCGCTCAAATCGATCAATCAGTCGCGCGCAAGCTTCCGCAGCCTTGCAGGCTCGGCCGCACCGGCTCAGCCCGTAACGCAGGACGACGACGAGGATACCGAGTGAGAAATCATATAAGCGAATAACATAAAAAATCAGGAGTCCGTAAGGGCTCCTTAGCCTGTCAAAGAACCTCCGTTTTCAGCTGCGAAAACGGAGGTTCTGCTATAAAGCGGTTCTCCCCAAACATTTTTTAGAGCCACCTTTTTAACAGACTAAATCAGGCCCTGCCGGGAATGAACTGCACCCCATTTGTTAGACAGTATGGTATACTGTCTAACAAATGGGGTGTTATTATATGCCGAAAGGGTACCGCAAGTACAAAGAAACGCAGGAAGTAGAAATCATAGAACGGATACGCAGCGAAGAATGAAAGGTGAGATTGGCGAAGCAGCTCCAAACCTGTTGGAACGGAACTTCAAAACAAATGCGCCAAACCGCAAATGGGTTACAGACGTCACTGAATTCAAGGTCAATGAACAGAAGCTCTACCTGTCGCCGATTATTGATTTGTTTAATGGAGAAGTGGTCAGTTACAATCTTAGCCGCCATCCTGATTTCAAGCAAATCACGGATATGCTTGAAAATGCTTTTGAGAAACTTCCCGGCAAAGTGGACAATCTTATTCTGCACTCAGACCAAGGTTGGCAGTACCAGATGAAGGCCTACCAGCGAATGCTGAAGGCAAAAGGCATTACACAAAGTATGTCTCGCAAAGCGACCTGCTTGGATAATGCTGTCGTCGAAAACTTCTTCGGTCTGCTTAAGACGGAATTGTTCTATTTGGAAGAATTCGATTCCGTTGACCAACTTGAAAAGGCTATTATTGAGGATATCGACTATTACAACAACCGCCGAATCAAATTAAAGCTAAACGGCCTGAGCCCTGTGCAGTACAGGATTCAGACCGTTCAGGTTGCTTAATTTTAAATTTTGTCTAACTTTTGGGGTTCACTTCAATATTGTGGGATAAAGAAGGTGTATCACATAGAAGAAGCCTTATTTGTAAAGCTTTTTAAGGGGAGATTTCGCGACCGCAATGAGTATTAGCACAAGACCAAGTACTGCCGCTCCGCCGAATACCGCCCAGGAGATGGCGAAACCGTTCTCCTTTGCCAGGAAGATGGACATAACAGGGGCACACAGGAACTGACCGAGATAAACAGCGGTCATCAAGGTCGCAGATATCGACGCAAAGTCCTTGCCGCCGAATATTGACTGACCAACCATGCTGGGGACGCTTGCATTCAGCGGATAGCTCAAACCGAGCAGTAGGACGATGAGGAGCATCATGACGGTGGTTGCGCCGGAGCTGAGCTTTATCATAATCACCATGCAGGCAACAAACGCAACACATAGAATTGAAGTGAATGCGGAGGGACCGATCTTTACGAACAGGGAGCCTGCGACCAGTAAGAACAGAGCCGCGATTATGAGTTGTGCGGCATTCCAGTTAGCGGCATCTGTACTGGAAAGACCGTTCATCTGCCACCAAGTAGGACCATAGGAGAGAATCGCGGTGTAGGCGACGCAGACGAACAGCATAGCGACTGCGAACAGCCAGAAGGATGGGCTCTTGAGCGCTTCGGCCTTGCTTACGCCGATTGCGCCCACTTCGGTGGTACTCTTGTTTTCGACCTTGTCCCAACCGAGCGGCTTCTGACCAAGCTCCTCGGGAGTCTTGACAAGGAATATCAGAGCCAGACCTCCGATGATGAGGGCAAGACAGGAGATGACGCGGTAGCACATCTTGAAATCATAGAATTTGAAGAGCTGACCGGCGAGGAAAACCCACAGCGCCGCGCCGAAGCCCGCGCCGGAAAGAACGATACCGGTTATTTTTTCGCGCTTCTCTATGAACCATTTCGCGATGAGAGTGGAGCAGGTCGCGTGAGTGCCGAAGGTGATGGCGAATGAGCAGATAAGTCCGCCGAGATAATAGAACACAAGACTCATGACATTCTGCCCCGGAGTTGCGAAGGTGTAGAGCCATGCATGCAGCACGATGCCGATTATTGAAATAAACATGCATTTCCTGACACCTATCTTGGGCAGAGCTTTTGCGACAACCATGCTGAGGACTATGTTGCCTATGGTATTTGCGGTGCCGATATAGCCGCACATTGCGACGGACCAGCCACTGTACTCGGACAGGCTTGCTAGAAAAATACCGAGGGTTGAAGCAACGCCGAGATTAACAAAGATAATAAGAAACGCACCGACGGCGGCCTTATATCCGAAAAATTTTTTTTCCATAAATTATCTCCATTCTTAGAATTCAGAATTAGGATATCAGCTCTCCGAGCTCTAAGCTGATTAAATTTACTCTATGCTCATCGCGGCGTAAAAGCCTTCGCGAATAGCATGCCCTGCCTTCGCGGGGGTCATGCAGTCGCCGATGATAGTGGTTTTGGTAGGATATTTGATCTGCACGGCGTCGGCAAGCTCCAGATTGCGGCCGCGGCCGAATGCGCCGACAACAACATCTGCGGGAATGACCTTATGGCCTTCTGCATTCTCGACCTCGACTCCCTCGTCGGTAATGCCGATGACCTTGGTGCTTGTAAGCTGCTTGACGTCGTACTTCTTGAGCAGACGGTCAATGCTTATCTTATTGACGACCATGACGTCGTTGCCGATGGCGGACTGCATCTCGACGATAGTGATGTCGCGGCCTTCGTTCTTCTCGCCGTACTCAATGGCGGTGTCGCAGGCGGACAGTCCGCCGCCGCAGATGACGACGCGCTTGCCCTCGGGCATGCCGTTGCGGTGGATTTCTTCGACGTCGATAACTTTTTCAATGCCGGGAATAGATGGCATAATGGCCTTGGAACCGGTAGCGACGAATATCTTGTCGGCACCTGCAAGAGCGGGATCATCGACATGCATTTCGGTATTCAGCACGACCTTGACGCCAAGCTTTTTTAATTGCACGCCGTACCACTCGATGAGCTGCGGCATACGCCACTTGAAGCTGCCAGTGGAAATGGTGAGGAAGGTGCCGCCAATGTGATCGGCCTTTTCATAAACGGTGACGGAGCAACCGCGCTCTGCCGCACAGCGTGCAGCCTCAAGACCGCCAGGGCCTGCGCCGATAACGACAACGTTCTCGGGCTTGGTGACGGGCTTAACTTCCATGTAACTCTCAAGTCCGGTCGCTGGGTTGACGGTGCAGCTAAGCTGGGTTAGTCTACCGAAGATACGCCCTATGCATTCCTCATTGCAGACGATGCAGGGACGGACATCTTCACGGCGACCCTCGCGCAGCTTGTTGGCAAACTGTGGGTCGGCGATGGACTGACGTCCGAACTGCACGATATCGGCGTTCCCACTCTTGAGCAGGGTGACGGCGCTCTCCATGCTGTGGTTGCCGGTGTTGATAATGGGCTTGGTAAGGTGCTTGCGCGCTTCCTCACAGACATATGCCATGCATGCCTCGCCTGTGTAGCGGGTCGGGAATATGTAGTCCATGGTCTCATAGCAGCCGGAGTCTATGTCGAAGGCATCGATGCCGCACTTATCAAGCACGTCTAGTATCTTCATGGACTCATCGATGGTGCGGCCGCCGGGGAAGCGGTGATCAAGGGAAATACGGTAGGTAATAGGGACCTTTGGGCCGACAACGCTTCTTATGGCGTCTACGGTCTCCATGGTGAAGCGGCAGCGGTTTTCAAAGCTTCCGCCGTACTTGTCAGTGCGATGGTTCCAGACCTCGGACATGAACTGATCCATCAGGTAGCCTGCATGGGCGTGGATCTGAATTCCGTCAAAGCCCATCATCATCGCATTGTGTGCGGCGACCTTCCAGGTTTCCATCATCTGCTCTATCTCCTCGGTGGTGAGGGGACGGCAGATCATATCGGGATTGTAGAAGGAGGGGTTTGCAGAGGATGAGATAGGGACGCGCTCACCGATTTGGGGCATGCCGTTGCGTCCTGTGCCGCAACTAAGTTGAGCGAACATCTTTGCACCCCAACGGTGTACACGCTCGGTAAGTACCGTGCCGCTCGGAATGGACTTGTCGGTGGAAAAGTCCAGCGTGCGGCCACCCTGTGCGGTCATGGAATCGATGAAGTATGCGCCAGTATGGAGAAGGCCGATACCGCCTCTTGCGCGCTCCTCGTAGTAGCGCAAACCAGACTCGGTTTCGTACTGCTCATTAAGGGTCGGTGTAAAGGTTCCCATGCCGGACATGCTGATTCTGTTGCGGATACGGCAGCCGTTTATATCGATAGGCTGCCAAAGCAGCTCGTATTCGTAGCTCATTTTTTCATTCTCCTAAATTTACAAAGTTATTTAACGGAAATATGTGCATGATTATTCTATCTCCGTACCCTGTGTGAGAGTACGGAGATAGACGAAAAATTTACGGTCTGGAAACGTCCATGCCGCCGTCCATGTGTATCTGACCTGCGTTGAGGTGCGAGCAGTAGTCGGAAGCGAGGAACATAATGACGTCTGCGACTTCCTTCGCTTCAGCGTAGCGCTTGTCCAGATAGGAAGATGCGAATATCTCGTAGGCTTCTTCCTTTGTTTTGGTATCGCCGAAAGTGTTGCGCTCGATACGGCGCATCATATCGGTGTCGACGGCACCGGGGTTGACGCTGTTGACATGAATGCCGTGGGGGCCAAGCTCTGCAGCCGCGGTCTTTACTATTGCCTGAACGGCGTGCTTGGAGGCGCAGTAGACGCCCATGCCGGCACAGCCGAGGAGAGCGCCGTTGGAGGAGGTGACGACGACGGCACCGTGGCCGTTTGCCTTGAGATAGGGAGCGGCGTACTTTATCATGTACAGGACGCCAAGAACGTTGACTCCGAAGACATAGTTGAAATTTTCGGTGGTGACGTCCTCCAGCAGAGCGTAATTGCCTTCATAACCTGCATTGGGGACAATAATGTCGATCTTGCCGAAGTGCTTGTAAGCACCGTCGACAAAAGCCTTGACCTCGTCCTCCTTGGAAACGTCGGCGACGTTTGCGTAAACGCGATCCTCGCCATAGCCAAGTTCCTTGACCAGAGCGTCAACCTTTTCCTTGTTTCTGCCGGTGAGAGCGACCTTGCAGCCTTCCTTCAGAAATTCCTCGCAGCATGCTTTGCCGATGCCTCCGGTTGCACCGGTAATAAGAACGACTTTGTTTTCAAGATTGAGTTTCATGATAGTTTCTCCTTACTATTAAAGATTTTTAGTTGTTTTATTTAACGGTCCGTCCGCTGTGGGACGAATATATCAGACTGCCGTCCAGCCACCGTCGCAGGAAACGATGGAGCCGGTAACATAGGACGACTCATGTGCTGCGAGGAAAACGACCGTGGTATCAAGTTCACCGGCGCGTCCGGGACGGCCCATTGGGGTGCGAGCGGTGATGAAGCCGTTCATGGCCTCCATGGCTTCGGGAGAGTTGGCTTCGGAAGCAAAGAAGCCTGGACAGATGGCGTTGCAGGTCACGCCGGTCTTTGCCCACTCGGCAGCTGCGTGACGGGTCATGTTTATGACGCCGCCCTTACATGCTGTATAGCCGACGATAGGCAGCTCGGGCAGACCGCCCTTTCCGAGTATAGACGCTATGTTTATAACGCGGCCATAACCCTGCTCGAGCATGGGCTGGCAGAAGAAATGCATGCAGTAGAAAACACCGTCAAAGTCGAGAGCTCGGTTGGTTGCCCAATCCTCTGGGGAGAGCTGATCTATGGGGCCTGCAATGCCGCCGCCGGCATTGTTGACCAGAATATCTACCTTGCCCCATCGTGCAATGACTGCGTCGCGCGCGGCTTCGACCTGAGACGGAACCGTAACATCGCAAGTCACGGGATAGGCTTCGCCTCCGATGTCCTCAATCATCTTTGCAGTGATATTGAGCTTTTCTATGCGTCTGCCAAGCAGGGCGACCTTTGCGCCTTGCTTGGCAAGCGCAAGCGCATACTGCTGGCCAAGGCCGGTGCCAGCACCGGTTACTACGGCAACGTCGCCGTGAAGATCAAACAACATTTTCATGCCTCCTGTACAAATAAATTTTTAAATATGTCAGTTAGTTCGCGATCAATCTGATCCGTTTTCCTGTGTCACTATATTAGCATGCACTTTGACAATAAACTATCAACCTTTTGAGGAAACGACATAGAGCGCTTTCACCGTTTTTGCGATTTATACAAAAAAATCTCCATGTATCAACGATTTTTAGCGTCACGCATAAAATAGACCATTTGTGAATTTTGTAACGCCTTTTTCCGCGTTAGTTGAGAGCAATGACAATAAGCTGTTTGACAAACTCGGTGAAGTTATTTATACTGTTATTTAGGTCAGTTTACAAGGAACTACACGCAGACCGTGAAACGGGCTGCTGACAACA
>OLWK01000337.1_pt1 | contig 28942 bp, 19 predicted proteins | sample 1674141 | NCBI WGS metagenome assembly OLWK01 (sample SAMEA103958148, study PRJEB25191) | human gut metagenome | reverse complement strand
CCAGAGCCGGGGTGATGCCGGTGAAGTGGAACCAATCCACGCCCTCGAAGATCTTCTCCCAATCGAAATCGGAAGGCTGTGCCAGCTGGATAGCGCTGTTGGCACGGTCGTAGATGCAGACAGAACCACGCTGAGAAGCGCCCTTCTCGTTGTAGTAGATACCAACGCGGTCACCGCCACGGGTGATCATGCTGGTGTCAACGCCGTAGCGGCGCAGGCTGTTGACAGCGGCCTGACCGATGGCGTGTGCGGGCAGCTTAGTGACGAAAGCTGCGTCCAGGCCGTAGTTGGCCAGAGAAACAGCAACGTTGGCCTCGCCGCCGCCGAAGCTGAACTCCAGGCTGTTAGCCTGGACAAAGCGCTCATAGTTGAACGGCTGCAGACGGACCATCAGTTCGCCAAAAGTAACGACTTTCATTGTGGTGTACTCCTTTATAATCAGATGTGTTTTATATCACCCGCCGCAGGGTGGACCGGTGCGGCGGGAAACGCCGTGGAAATGCTCAGGAACTCAGGCCTGGACCAGGTGCATTGCAAAGCCGGCGATCTCGTCAGCAAAGTAGCAGGCAATGGTCTTGCCGTTCTTGACATTCTTGCTGTCCAGATCGAACTTCACGCCGCGCTGAGACAGGTGATAGATGGCACGGTCAACGTTGTTGCAGGCGATGGCAATGTGGCCATTGGTGCCGCGGCCGGGCTTCTTCATGATCTCGAATTCCTTGTTGCCCACAAAGATGCTGGAGTTGCCGGGAGCGACCTTCATGTTCAGCAGACCGCCCAGCAGGGTGGCGACCTTCATGGCCTCTTCCTCGTTGCCGGTGTTGATGCCGACATGGTGCAGGCGCAGGCCCAGCATGGTGTCAACAGCTTCCTTGCTCTGAGCGGTGATCTTTGCCCAGTCGCCAGCCTTGATGACATCGCTCTTGCACATCCAGGTGCCGCCCACGGCAAAGATCTGGTCATAGCCCAGATAATCGTTGACGTTCTTGGCGTTGACACCGCCGGTGCACATCCAGCGTGCGCCCTTCAGGGCAGCGCCGATGTTCTTCAGCATGCCGACACCGCCGTTTGCCTCAGCGGGGAAGAACTTCAGGGCCTCGCAGCCCATGTTCATAGCCTGCTGCATCTCGCCGGCAGAAGCGGTACCGGGCATCATAATGCCGCCCTTGTCGATCACGTGCTTGCAGACCTCGGGGTCAAAGCCGGGAGCAACGATGAAGGAAGCACCAGCTGCCATTGCACGGTCAGCCTGCTCGCAGGTCAGGACAGTGCCTGCACCCAGCAGCATCTCGGGCATCTCTTCGTGGATCTTGCGGATGCACTCCTCAGCACATGCAGTGCGGAAGGTGACCTCGGCTGCGGGCAGACCGCCCTCGGCCAGAGCCTTGCACAGGGGCAGGGCCTCGTCTACGCTGTTGAAGGCGATAACAGGGATAATGCCGATCTGATAGACCTTTTCAACGATGGGATTCATAACGCATTTCTCCTTTTTATTTGACACTCAGGGCGGGGCAGGGCCGGATGGGCACACTCTCCCCACCATACGTTCACAGTATTAGTATAAACGACCCGGCCGCTTTTGGTAATGCTCAACAAGCACAATGTTTTGCATAAGAGCTTGTATACATTGCACAAAAATGCCCAACGGTCACAGCCCGAGCCGCTCAAACAGCTCTGCAACGCCGTCGTGGTCGTTGTCGCGGGTGCTGACGATATCCCCCAGTGCCCGGATCTCGGGCAGGGCGTTGGCCATCACGGCGGCCACACCGGCCCGGGCCAGCATGGCGCGGTCGTTTTCACTGTCGCCGATGGCAGCGGTGGCTTCCCGCGGGATGCCCAGCATGTCTGCCAATGCCAGCAGGGCCGTGCCTTTGTCCACGCCCTGGGCGGTGACCTCCACGTTGTCCGGCGACCCCTGCACGGCTTCCACGCCAGGCAGGGCCCGGAAGCGGGGGAGAGCTGCCTGCGCGATCTCCGCGCTGTCGAAGAACATGCAGAACTTTTCCACTTCGTGGGCGTGGCGGCTCAGCCACTCGGGCTGGTCACGCACAACGTGATAGCGGCCATCGTCCGGCTGGCGGGCCTCGGTGGAAAGATGCCGGTTTTTCCGGGCCTGAAACAGCTCCATACCCGGCGCGTCCAGATAGGCGCACCCGTCCGAAAAGATGCTCAGCGGGCCGTGGTACTCCTGATAGAGCGCAAAGGCTTCCCGGGCGGTCTCCGGCGGCATGGGGCGGTGGAGGAGCCGGACCGGCTGGTGGGTCTGCCGCCGGGCCGCATCGGCATAGCGGCTGTACACGGCACCCAGCGGGTCTGTGCCCATATCCCAGACAGCGGCACCGTTGGTGGTGATGGCGTACCGGATGCCGGGCAGCTGCGCCACCAACGGCGGCAGGCTGGCAAGGGGCCGCCCGGTGCAGGGCAGTACGATGACCCCGCGCCCGACGGCATCCGCAATGGCCTGCCGGGTGCGGGGGGAGATCTGGCTCTGGGAATCGAGCAGGGTGCCGTCCAGATCAAGGGCGACGAGACGGATCGGGGTAGAAGGTGACATAGTTTCTCCTTTGATTTAAGAACCTCTCCGGCAGCAGCGTAAACAAGGCTCCCCTGCCAGGGGAGCTGCCGCGATAGGTGACGGAGAGACTGATACCCTTATTTTATCCTATAAATAATATTTGCGCAAGCGCCGGTTCTGTGCTAAAATATTCGCTATGCGGCGAGTGATTTTATAGGAGAAAAGAATATGAACGCAAAGACTCTGCGCACGCGGCTCAAGCCCCACCTGTGGTATCAGGCTTACTGGGTGGTCTACCTCATCTGGTTCTTCTGGCTGGATCTGACCATCACGGACCCCAAATACATCATCCACTCCCCGGTGGATGACCTCATTCCCTTCAACGAGTGGTTCATTTTCCCGTACTGCAGCTGGTTCGTGCTGCTGGCGGCGGTCACGGCCCTGCTGTGGTGGTTCGACACCGCCAGTTATGACAAGCTCTGCCTGATGATGTTTTCGGGTATGACGCTCTGCCTCATTACTTATATGGTACTGCCCAACGGCCTTGACATCCGACCCACGGCGGAAGCCATCGGCCGGGAGAATTTTGCCATGACTTTGATGCAGCTCATCTGGAAAGCGGATGCCTCGGTCAATGTCTGCCCCTCTATCCACTGCCAGAGCACGGCCTGCATGGCCATTGCCTTTTCGGGCAGCACGCTGACAAAGCAGCGCCCCTGGCTCAAAGCAGCGGCCTGGGTGTGGGCAGCGCTCATCTGCGCTTCCACCGTGTTCACCAAGCAGCATTCCATCATTGATGTGGTCTGCGGTCTGGCGCTGGCGGCTGTGTGGGGCGTGATCCTTTATGGCCCGTGGAAAAAGCGGCAGGATTGACAAGAAAAAGTTTCTAATTTTGGCAGTTTCCCAATTGACGCGGACAAAGCGTGTGGGGTACAATAAAATTGGAACTGATATATCAGTAAATGGCAAAGAAAACAGGCGTGCAGAGGCACAAAAGGAGCGAAGACAGTATGGCAGTTCGGAGCGCCCGCGAGGCAGCCTACGAAACCATCCGCAGCCGGATCATCACCATGGAGCTCAAACCCGGGGATGAACTGAACGACCACGAGCTGGCCCAGGAACTGGGCATCAGCCGCACCCCCATGCGGGAGGCGCTGATCATGCTCAACATTGCCCACATGGTGACCATCAAACCCCAGAGCGGCACCTATGTGGCCCCCATTGATCTGGAGCTGATGGAGATGGAGCAGTTTGCGCGCTTCACGCTGGAAAAAGAGCTTCTGAACCATATCCGGGGCCGTCTGACCGGCGAGCAGGAGAGAGCCTACCGGCTGCTGATCGAGCAGTACCGTGTGCTGGAAAGCCACCCGGAGGCTGAAAACCGCGAGACCCGGATGCTGGATCTGGACAACGCCTTCCATCGCCGCGCCTTTGAGCTCTGCGGCATGGAGGGACACTTTGACCACATGCTCTCCACCTTTCAGCACATCGAGCGGCTGCGTAAGTTCAGCCTGCAGACGGAGGAGAACAAATCGGTCTGTGATGCCCACACCCGCATCCTGGAGGCTGTGCTCCACGGAACGGAGGAGGATGTGAGCCGGGCGCTGAGCGAACATCTGCACCGGTATAAGCTCAGTGTGGATCAGGCCCGTGCCGCCCACCCGGATTATTTTATCGGCAACGGCGGTACCTGGTAAAAATTCCTTTCGTCAAACTGCCAAAGGTGTGTATTTTGCGGCCGGATGGGGGTAAAATCCCATGTGTGGCCGTTTCTTTGTGTAAAGTATACAAGAAAAAACATCAAAACTTGTCAAAACGTCAATTGCCAATTTGAAACTGATATATTAGAATATAAGCAAGAATGTGCCACGGCACCCGCCGCGGCATTTAAGAAGCAAAGCAACAAACAAGGAGGAACCCACTATGCCTATGAAAATGGGTTGGCGTTGGTACGGTGAGGGCAACGATCCCATCACCCTCAACGACATCAAGCAGATTCCCGGCGTGACCAGCATCGTCTGGGCACTGCACAACAAGATGCCCGGTGAGATCTGGGAGATCGACGAGATCCAGAAGGTCGCCGATCAGATCCACGCCTACGGCTTCGACATGGACGTGGTCGAGTCTGTCAATGTCCACGATGACATCAAGATCGGCCTGCCCACCCGCGACAAGTACATCGAGAACTACAAGCAGTGCATCCGTAACCTGTCCAAGTTCGGTGTCAAGGTCATCTGCTACAACTTCATGCCCATCTTTGACTGGACCCGTACCGACCTGTTCCACCCCGTTGGCGACGGCTCCACTGCTCTGTTCTACCAGAAGGACATGATCCAGGACGATTACAAGGCCATGGCCGACTACATCCTGGGCTTCACCGAGAAGTACAACATGACCTTCCCCGGCTGGGAGCCTGAGCGTATGGCAAAGCTGGACGAGCTGTTCAAGGCCTATGCCCCTGTCACCAAGGAAAAGCTGTGGGAGAACCTGAAGTACTTCCTGGAGGCTCTGATGCCCACCTGCCGCGAGTGCGACATCAAGATGGCCATCCACATGGACGATCCCCCTTGGGATATCTTCGGCCTGCCCCGCCTGCTGGTGGATGCTGAGAGCATCGACCGCTTCCTGAGCATGGTGGACGACGAGTACAACTGCCTGACCCTGTGCTCCGGCAGCCTGAACGCAAACCCCAACAACAATGTTGCCGAGATCGTCCGCAAGCACTGCGACCGCATTGCATTTGCTCACATCCGCAACATCCACCACTTCCCCAATGGCGACTTCTCCGAGGCTGCTCACCGCGACTGCTGCGGCGAGACCGGCATCATCGAGATCCTGCGCGCCTACCATGACTGCGGCTACGAGGGCTATATCCGCCCCGACCACGGCCGTCAGCTGTGGGAGGAAGGCCCCGGCAACTGCCGCCCCGGTTACGGCAAGTATGACCGTGCTCTGGGTATCCAGTACATGCTGGGTGTCTGGGACCTGCTGGACCGTCTGGATGAAGAGAAAAAGAAAGGCTGAGTACTATTATGAAGCTGTCTGATATCAAGAACGGCAATCTGTCCGCCGAGTGGGCAGAAAAGGGCTACGAGCTGCCCAAGTTTGACGTGGAGGCTGTCAAGGCCAAGACCCACGCAGAGCCCACCTGGGTGCACTTCGGCGCAGGCAATATCTTCCGTGCCTTCCCCGCTGCCATCCTGAACGAGGCCCTGAACAGCGGCAAGTATGACCGCGGTGTCATTGTTGCTGAGAGCTTTGACTACGAGATCATCGACAAGGCTTACCAGCCCTACGACAACCTGAGCCTGCTGGTCTGCCTGAAGTCCACCGGCGACATCGAGAAGAAGGTCATTGCTTCCGTGACTGAGAGCCTGAAGGCTGACTATTCCTTCGGCGCCGACTGGGCACGTCTGGTGGAGATCTTCCAGAACCCCAGCCTGCAGATGATCTCCTTCACCATCACCGAGAAGGGCTACGGCGTTGCTCCCGCTGACTTGGAGCGCGGCCTGACCCCCGTGCTGGCCATGGGCAAGGTCACCGCTCTGCTGTACGAGCGCTTCAAGGCCGGCAAGCTGCCCCTGACCGTGCAGAGCATGGATAACTGCTCTCACAACGGCGATAAGGTCAAGACTGCCGTCCACGCCTACGCTTCCAAGTGGGTGGAGCAGGGTCTGGTGCCCGCAGAGTTCCTGGCTTATGTGCAGGACGAGACCAAGATCACCTTCCCCTGGAGCATGATCGATAAGATCACCCCGCGCCCGGACGCAAAGGTGCAGGAGATGCTGGCAAAGGACGGCTTTGAGGACAACTACACCATCGTGACCGAGAAGCACACCTTCACCGCTCCCTTCGTCAACGCCGAGGAGACCCAGTACCTGTGCATTGAGGATCACTACACCAACGGCCGTCCTCCGCTGGAGCTGGGCGGTGTGCTGTACTGCGACCGCGAGACCGTGGACAAGATCGAGAAGATGAAGGTCTGCACCTGCCTGAACCCCCTGCACACTGCCATGTCCATCTATGGCTGCATGCTGGGCTACAACCTCATCTCTGCCGAGATGGCAGACGAGGATCTGCGCTCCTTCATCCAGAAGATCGGCTATATCGAGGCTATGCCCGTTGTGGTTGATCCCGGCGTTCTGAACCCCTACGAGTTCATCGGCGCTGTCATCAACCGCCGTCTGCCCAACCCCTTTATGCCCGATGCTCCCCAGCGTATCGCTACCGATACCTCTCAGAAGCTGGCTATCCGCTTCGGCGAGACCATCAAGGCTTACGAGGAGCGTGGTCTGGACAAGTCCAACCTTGTGCTGATCCCGCTGGTGCTGGCAGGCTATGCCCGCTACCTGAAGGGCATCGACGACAACGGCCAGCCCTTTGAGATCTCTCCCGATCCGCTGCTGGCTGAGCTGCAGGCCATCGTCAACCCCTTGGAGGTCAAGGAAGGCGAGCAGGACTTCAGCTGCCTGAAGGCTCTGTACAGCCGTGCCGACGTGTTCGGCGTGGATCTGTACGCCGTCGGTCTGGGCGAAAAGATCGAGGGCATGGTCAAGGAGCTGTACGCTGGTAACGGCGCAGTGCGCAAGACCCTGCACAAGTACACCCTCGCCCGCTAAAACTTTATAACGCTATTTCCGTGACCCACGCTGCGCTTTTGCTTTGCCGCAGCGTGGGTTTTTGTTTTGTGAAAATTGTTATGTAAAAATAGAATCCCGGAGCGTCCACAGACGCTCCGGGAGTTCGAAAGAAAAATAGATTTTCCGCTGCCCTTATTTCCGGCAGTCGTGCAGGCTGGCGGCGGGCAGGGCGCTGCTCAGCAGGCTCCATGCGGCATCCATGCTCTCGTTCAGCAGATAGGCCTGATTCTTCTGGACGTAGATGTACACCGCCTCTTTGGTGCGGTAGGCGCAGTACACGGTGTTCCAAGTGTAGCGGTTGGTGGGCTCGGTCTTGTTCTGCTCACCGGCCATCCAGACCGAAAGCCCGGCGGCGTCCAGTTCCAGCCGGTAGAAGGGACGGGGCAGACCCAGCTTTTTGATCTGCTTGGAGAGGTTGGCAAAGAAGGTACCGAAGTATACGGCGGGCAGACCGATGGCTACGATGGCCAGCACGGCGGTCAGCAGCCCGGCACCCTCCCGCTTGCCGATCTGGCTCAGGCAGATGCCGGCACACACCAGCAGAATGGCGGTGAACACCGCCGGACGCTGCCAGCCCTTGTTGTGGCGCAGCAGGTCAAAAGATGCAAAATCGTGAAAGCTTTTTTCGTCCATCTGAACGGAAACGCAAACATTCTGGGTCATAAAGTTACCCTCCTTTTTGGGCATAGTACCACATTTACCGGCAAGAAGCAAGCAAAAGATGCATCGGCGGCGGTGCATCCGGCTTGCAAACCGCCCGCAAGGCGTGGTAAAATAAGATATTATCTGGGGTGCATCTGAAAAGTCGAAAATTTAGTCTATTTCTACAAGCACAGCTGGCTTTTGCGTGAATCAGCCTTGAAATCCACAAAGGATTCCTGCGGCTATTTGCCTTAAATCCCGCTTGTGCTTGCGAAATATTCGTCATTTTCTTTGTTTTCAGATACACCTTACGAAAAAGGGGGAAGCCTTGCATGGAAAAGCGCAACTGGAAGCACAGCGTTACGCTCAAGCAGCGCATGGTGCTGTGCTTGGCAGCCTTTTTTGCGGCCTTTGCATTGCAGCTTGCCCTGAACGGCTATCAGGCGCGGGCGGTGCAGCAGGTGCAGGACGACCAGATGGGCAACTTTAACGCCATCAGCCGCTTTCAGGGCGGTGTGGAAAGCTCCATCAGCATTCTGGAAGCGTACCGCTGGGAGAACGGCGAGACTGAGGAAATGCTGGAAAAGCTTCAGGCAGCCTGCTCCACCAGCAACGCATGGCTGTGGCGCATCCGATCCAATATGGACGGCTTGCAGAACGTCAGCGATGAGCAGTGGGTGCTGTACGGTGCGGTGGAGACCACCTACGGCAGCTACAACACCCTTTTGGAAGAGCTGGAGAGCTACCTTTCCAGTGGGCAGGAAGCAAAGGCTTCCCAGCTGTACTACAACAAGGTCTCGGTCTGCGGCGGGTATCTGAGCCAGTACACCATGCAGCTGCTGAAAGCCTCGATTCTGGATGCCCAGACTACTTACACCGAGATCTCGGAGCTGGGCGATCGGATCGCCCTGATGCAGATCGTGGTGGTGGCACTGTGCGTGGCGCTGGGCTGCGCCTCCGGTCTGATGGTCATGCAGCTGCTGACTCCGGTGTCTCAGATGATCGAGGCCTCCCGCGCTATCAGCCGCAGCCAGTTCGATACCCCGGACATCCCGCTGCCCAAGCAGCCGGAGATCGGCCAGCTGGCGGAGTCCTTCAACCGCATGAAGCACTCTATGGCGCAGCAGGTGAACACCCTGCAGGAGAAAAACGAGATCGAGCGGGAATTGCATCGTCAAAAGACCGAGGCGCTGGAACTGCAGAACCGCATGGAGCGCAGCCGGTTGCAGCAGCTGCGCAGCCAGATCGACCCGCATTTTCTGTTCAACACCCTGAACGTCATCCAGCAGATGGCGGGCACAGAGTCCGCCTACCGCACGCAGGCGCTCATCATGGCGCTTTCCCATCTGCTGCGTTACAGCCTGATGAGCAACGATGAGCAGGTGCCCCTCTCCCGGGAGGTGCGCGTTGTGGATGAGTACTATTCCATCTACCATGTGCGCTTTGGCGACCGGGTGCAGATGGAGTGGGCGTTCTCGGATTCACTGGACCTGACCGAGACGATGGTGCCGTCCTTTATCTTGCAGCCCATCGTGGAAAACGCTTTCAAGCACGGCATCTGCCCCAAGGAAGAGGGCGGCGTGGTGCGCATCCGCATGATCCCCCTGCGGGAAAAAGGTCTGCTGTGCATCCGGGTACTGGACAACGGCATGGGCATTGAGCCGGAGCAGCTGCAGCAGCTGCGCACGGCACTGGAGCAGCCCGCGCCCCGCTGGGAGCATATCGGTATTTATAACGTGGCCGCCCGCCTGCGGCTGCTGGATGCCCGCTGCCGGGTGGTGGTGCGCTCCCGGCCGGGGCGGGGAACTGCGGTGATCCTGTATCTGCCGCTGGTGGAGAATGAGGAGGAATTTGAGGAATGATTCGTCTGTTGATCGCGGATGATGAGAGAATGGAGCGGGAGGCGCTGGCGGATATCGTCATGCGCCGGTTCGAGCATGAGGTGACGGTGGAGATGGCGGAAAATGGCCGCAAAGCCGCCGACACCGCCGTGCTCTGGGAAGCAGACCTGATTTTGATGGACATCGAGATGCCGGGCATGAACGGCCTGGATGCCGCCCGCGCGGTGCTGGAGCAGCGGCCGGAGTGCAAGGTGATCTTCATCACGGCGTACAGCCTGTTCCAGTACGCCCACGAGGCGGTGCATCTGGGTGCCTGCGACTATCTGCTGAAGCCGGTGGACCCGGACGAGACCGAGGCCGCCATCCGCCGCGCTATCCGGCAAATCGAGGCCGGTCGCCGCTTGGCCGAGCTGGCTGCGGAAGCCCCGGAGCCGGAAACCGCCCCGGAGCAGGAGGCCGAGCCCGCCGGGGAAGGGGAGAGCGACCGCAACGCACTGGTGATGGATCATGTGCGCAAGTATATGGAAGATAACTATATGGCCGACCTCTCGCTGGACAGCGTGAGCGAAATTTTGCACATCAGCCCGGCGTACCTTTCGGCGCAGTTCAAAAAATACCAGAAGATGAATTTTCTGGACTGTCTGACCGAGCTGCGCATCAACGCAGCTAAAGAACTGCTGGCCGACCCCTTCCGCTCCGCAGCGGAGGTGGCCTCCATGGTGGGCTACGAGGACGCCAGTTACTTTGCCCGCGCCTTTAAAAAGCGCACCGGCATGACCCCCACCCAGTACCGGAAGGAAGCGGCAAAGGCAGCCCGGGAGGCGCGGCTGTGACCCGCCGTCAGCTGCTGCGTCTGCTTGCGGCAGCCCCCGCACTGGCAGTTACAGGCTGCACGGCGCAGTCTGCTTCTTCGCAGCAGGAGAAGCCGCTCATTCTGCGCTATGCGGAGAACCAGCCGGAGGACTACCCCACCAGCAAGGCGGCAAAGGCCTTTGCCGAGCTTGTGGCGCAGCGCACGGGCGGCCGGGTGAAGGTGCTGGTTTACAGCGGGGCAGAACTGGGCGCAGAGCAGAGCGTCATCCAGCAGATGCAGTTCGGCGGGGTGGATTTTTCCCGCGTGTCCCTGAGCCAGCTGGCAGAGTACGAGCCGGAGCTCAGCGTGTTGCAGCTGCCTTACCTGTACAGCGATGCCCAGCAGATGTGGCGGGTGCTGGACGGCGGCATCGGCGATGAGTTTCTGGCCATGCTGGACGGGATGGATTTAGTAGGGCTTTCGTGGTTCGACGCCGGTGTGCGCAGCTTTTACACCCGGGAAAAGGTGACCGGGCTGGATGATTTGCAGGGGCTGACCATCCGGGTGCAGGAGTCGGACATGATGAGCGACATGATCACCGCACTGGGCGCAAAGCCGGCGCAGGTGGTGTACAGCAAGGTGTATGCCGCCCTGCATAATGCCGAGATCGACGGGGCAGAGAACAACTGGCCCAGCTACGAGGTGATGGGACACTACGAGGTGGCGCCCTTTTTCCTGAAGGACGAGCACACCCGGGTGCCGGAGGTGCAGCTGGCCAGCCCGGCGGTGATGGAAAAGCTTGCCGCATTGGACGAGAGCTTCCCGGAGGTGATCCGCGCCTGCGCCCGGGAGAGCGCACAGACAGAGCGGGAGCTTTGGGCACGGCGGGAGGCGAACGCAGAGCAGAATATGCGCAAGCGGGGCATCTGCGTCACCGAGCTGGACGATGCCGAAAAAGCCCGCTTCCGCGCAGCGGTACAGCCCATGTACGACCGGTTCCGCAGCCACGCCAAACTCATCCAGCGGATCCGGGAGAGCTGAAGAACAAGATATACGAAATAACTCGTCTCTATGTGATATATCAGTTTAGGGACGAGTTTTTTTGCGAACATTTTTCGGCAAGCTCGACAATATCCCCCAGGCGAACTTGTTGAATATGCACAGATACGTTTTCACTTTTTTGCAAAAAACAGGACGTTTTATCAATCCTCTTGATGGCTAAAATCTTTTGCGTTAGAATGAGGCCACCGAGCAATCAGGCCATGCAAAAACGCCTAAATGTACCCTATCAAGATTCAGATCGTGCAATGCAAAAAAGGAGGAAATTTGGTTATGTTTTCCAAAAAGATCTCGCGCCGCAGCTTTCTGAAGGTCAGTGCTGTGACCACCGCCATGGCCGCCATGGGCCTGCCTGCCTTTGCCGCAGAGGACACGGCAGAGGAGAACTGCTTCCAGACCCTGAACATCCCCCGGGCCACCGGCAGCACCGTGGACAAAAGCGTCCTGCTGGACGAGAGCCGCCTGTACCTCATCACGGATTTTGGGGCTGTGTCGGAGGGAGACCCCGTCCAGAACACTAAAGCCATCAACGCCGCCATCCAGGCTGCCAGTGAGGCCGGCGGCGGCACCGTGGTGGTGCCGGCAGGTGACTTTAAGAGCTACACCATCCGTCTCCAGAGCGGCGTCAACCTTCGCATCGACGCCAACGGCATCATCCGGGCTGCCCGGGCAGACCTGTACGACTGGTATGGCAACCAGACCATGGTGGGCGAGGGCGGAAACTACGATGAGCCGGAAGTGAACCTCTACGCCGGTCTCCAGGACCACGGCCACACCTACTTTGCCAACAGCCTGGCCTCATCGACGGCAGCTACATGGACGACACCGGCACCCTCATCAATGTGCTGTCTGGCAACGACCCCTCCAACCCCAAAAACCGCACCGACCGGGGCTACAGCTCCACCTGGTACGGCAACAAGGCCATTGCACTGGTGCGCTGCGAGAATGTGGTGCTGGACGGCATCCGCATCCTGAACGGCGGCCACTTTGCCATCATCGCTGAGGGCACCCGGAACATGACTGTCAACGACCTGATCGTGGACACCAACCGGGATGCCTACAATATCGACTGCAGCCAGGACGTTACCGTCAGCAACAGCCACTTCAACTCCCTTACGGACGACGCCATCGTCATGAAGGCTTCCTACGGTGCCGGCGTGTTCATGCCCACCCAGAACGTCCTGATCGAGGACTGTGTGGTCAGCGGCTACGATGCCGGTTCTGTGATTACCGGAGCCTGCACTACCGATAAGATCGTGGCCACCGACGCCTGCGGTCCCACCGCCCGTGTCAAGTTTGGCACCGAGTCCACCTGCGGCTACCACACCGTCACCATCACCCGGGTCCGGTTCGAGCGTTCCCGTGGCTTCTGCATGGAGGCCGTGGACGGCAGCTCCCTCACCAACATCGTGATGACCGACTGCACCATGGACACCGTTTCCTCCTCTCCCATCTTTATTCGGGTAGGCGATCGTGCCCGGTACCCCGTCACCGGCCACACCACTGAGCAGGCTATCAACGCCGCCAACGATGTGCGTCTGGACAATTCCGGCTGGGTGCTGCCCAACCGTGCCGAGTATCAGCTGTACCCCGTGGCCCGCTACAGCCCCTCTTATAATAAGAGCAAGACCGTCTCCATCGATGGCGTCTCCTCCTTTAAGGTGGTAGACCCTGCCAACCCCACCCGGATCAACAACGCCAACCTAGCAGAGATCGACGGCAAGCTGTACCTCTACCGCTGGGATGATGCCCAGCACCAGTATGTGCCGGATATGACCCGGGAGATCAGTCGGAAAGACGCTGTCTACTACGCCAACGCCACCGCTGCCAAGGACTTGGCCAGCGTCAGCAATGTGGAAATCAGCAACATCCGCATCACCAACGTAGATCCCCGGTACCCCATCCTGCTGGAGGGCCTGGTGGACAGCAAGGTGAAGAACGTGATCCTGCGGAACATCTCGGTGCAGTACCGGGGCGGCCTGTCTCTCCAGGAGGCTGTGGAACAGCGGCAGCTGGGCACCTACTGGGTCTACTCCCAGAGCGGCTCTGCCCCCACCGTGCAGAAACTGCCTTGGCTGGTGAACACCTTTTTCAGCAAGTGCGAGGGCCTGCTGCCCCGTGTGGCCTGGAAGAACGGCACCTGGGTAGACGACCCCTACAACGTACCGGAGATGGTAGCCGAGTACCCGGAGCCCTCCATCCTGGGCATCCTGCCGGCCTACGGCATCTACGCTCGTCACGTAGAGGGTCTGGTGCTGCAGAATGTGGCCCTGAACTATGTGATCCAGGATAAGCGTCCGGCTATCGTGCTGGATGACGTTTCCAACGCCGACCTGCGTACCGTGGCCGCCAAGACCGCTCTGGGCGTCAAGGCTGTAGTCACCGTGACCAACCACTACAAGCGTCATGTGGGCAACGAGTATGTGCCTGAGGAGCCCTATTTCACCACCACCTGCGAGAACTTGAAGCTGGGCCTGCTGAGCCGTGAACAGGTCACCGTGGATACCCCGGCACCCGGCACCCCGGCGGACAGCCTCTATGGCGACATCCGCCTGCCCATCCCGGAAAATGGCTATCAGTTCGCCACTAAGACCCAGGACTATCCCCTGCCTCTGACGGTGCACCGCCCCTACTTCAGCCACATCGGGGACCAGACCCTCCAGTTGGGCCAGACCCTGACCCTGACTGTCTCGGGCCGGAACCCGGCCAACGGCGTCCGCACCACTCAGCCCCAGCCTGCTGCCGTCATCGAGGCTCTGGACGGCGGCCTGACCTACGGCACCGCCGGTCTGCTGCCTCTGGGCGCATCCTTTGACGCCGGTTCTCACACCCTCACCTTTACCCCCAAGGCCAAGGGCACCTATAAGGTCACCTTTACCCTGGACGACGATGTCATCCCCGTAAGCAAGACCGTTAAGATCACCGTAGTGTGATCCTGTCGGTTTTCTGCCTGCTCATAGGCCCCGGCTGGTTTCTCCCACAGCAGACCGGCCGGGGCCAGAGCAGTTTCGGAGCTACTTGAACCGTAAGTTGTATCCAACGTGTCGGTAGTGTTGCACAAACAAGATAAAAAACGATTGTGCAATATGACAAAAACAATCTTGACATTCTTTCGAAAAACAGGACATTTTTCGAAAGCTCTTGTTTCATTTCGGAAAATTTGCTAAAGTGTGTACAGTCAATGAACGAAAGCTCCGGCACCTGTGCGCCCGGAGAATTTCACAATTATTTAAGGAGGACGATTCCTATGAAAATGATCTCTCGTCGTAGCTTTATGGCCGTTGCCGGTGCAGCTACCGCTGCTGTTGCTCTGACCGCCTGCGGTGGTTCCAAGAGCGGCTCCACTTCTACCGCTGCTTCCACCTCTACCGCAGCTTCTGCTTCTGCTGCTGCCGGTGATGCAGCAGCTGCTGCCAACGATCCCAAGGTGACTCTGGTCTACGCCGAGGTCAACCCGCTGGATACCATCGTTGGTCAGACCGGTTCTCACTTCAAGGAGAAGGTCGAGGAGCTGAGCGGCGGTTCTGTGGTCGTCGATGTGCAGGCTTCCGGTGTTCTGGGCTCTGAGAACGACGTTCTGGACGCTATTCTGGGCGGCTCTACCTCCATTGATATCAGCCGTATCTCTGCTTTCGCTCTGACCAGCTACGGCTGCAATAAGTCCAAGCTGCTGTCCATCCCCTTCACCTTCAACAACCGCGCTCACTTCTGGAACTTTGCCAACAGCGATCTGGCTCCTGAGTTCCTGAACGAGCCTCAGGAACTGGGCCTGCCCGTTCGCGGCCTGTTCTACGGCGAGGAGGGCTTCCGTCACTTCTTCACCGTCAAGCCCGTTGCAACCATCGATGATCTGAAGGGCATGAAGCTGCGTGTGTCCAACGACCCTGTTATGAACGGCATGGTCGAGGGTCTGGGCGCTAACCCCACCGTCGTTGCTTTCGGCGAGCTGTACAGCGCACTGCAGACCGGCGTTGTGGATGGCGCTGAGCAGCCCATCGCAAACTACAAGTCCAATGCTTTCCCCGAGGTTGCTAACAACCTGATTCTGGACGGCCACACTCTGGGCGCTGTGCAGGCTGTTATCACCGACAACGCATGGGGCAAGCTGACCGCTAACCAGCAGGCTGCCGTTATGGCTGCTGCTGCCGACACCCAGAAGTTCAACGCTGATCTGTCTGAGACCGCTGAGAACAAGGTTCTGGAAGAGCTGCGCTCCTCCGGCTGCAACGTTGTGGATGTGGACGACAAGACTCCCTGGCAGGAAGCTTGCGCCAAGGTCATCAAGGACAACACCTCTGATCAGGCTGAGCTGTACCAGAAGCTGCTGGACATGAAGGCATAAGCTGGCTTTCCATCCAATCTAAGTAGTACATTGCCCGGCGGGGGCCCACGGGAATACGCCCGCAGGCTTCGCCGGGTTTTTATATGGAGGAATTTCTATGCCGAAAATCTTTACCACTCTGGATAAGATCAGACCGGCGTACGACTTTACCTACAAGGTGGTTCTGTTCATCTGCAAGATCCTGCTGATCGCAGATATCCTCATTACCACGATGTCGGTCATTGGCCGTTACGTCCCCTTTATTCCGGACCCCTCTTGGTCTGAGGAGGTCGTTTTGACCTGCATGAGTTACATGGCTGTGCTGAGCGCTGCGCTGGCCATCCGCCGCGGCGCACACATCCGCATGACTGCCTTTGATATGTACCTGCCCAAGAAAGTGGTCAAGGCGCTGGACATCCTGTCTGACGTGGCCGTGATGATCCTTGGTGTGGTGATGATGGCGGTCGGCTGGAACTACGCCACCACGCTGGGCGGCCGTGGCTTCTATGTTTCCATGCCCTGGCTGAGCCGCTTCTGGATGTACTTCCCGGTGCCGCTGGCCGGCGTTGCCATGGTCATCTTCGAGATCGAGTCGCTGTACAACCATATCAAGAGCTTTTTTGTAAAGGAGGAAATGTAATATGACAGTTCAGACACTGGCAATCATTGTCCTTCTTGTCAGCTTCTTTGTTATGATCTTCCTGCGCTTCCCCATTGCATACGCCGTTGGTCTGTCCAGCGTGCTGTGCATGCTGGTGCAGGGTCAGGCACTGACCGACGTCTGCCGCCTGATGGTCAAGGGCATCTCCTCCTTTAGCCTGATGGCTGTGCCGTTCTTTATCACCATGGGCGTGCTCATGGGCTCCGGCGGCATCTCTGAAAAGCTGATCGCACTGGCTGACGCCTGCGTGGGCTGGATGCGCGGCGGCATGGCCATGGTCAACATCGTGGCTTCCTACTTCTTCGGCGGCATTTCCGGTTCTGCTTCCGCCGATACCGCTTCCATCGGTTCTATCATGATCCCCATGATGGTGGATCAGGGCTACGGCGCAGACTTCTCCACCGCTGTTACCATCACCTCTTCCTGCGAGGGTCTGCTGGTTCCCCCCAGCCATAACATGGTCATCTACGCTACCACCGCCGGTGGTATCTCCGTGGGCAGCCTGTTCCTGGCCGGTTACCTGCCCGGCGCTCTGCTGGCTATCGTGCTGATGATCGGCTCCTACATCATCTCGGTCAAGCGCAACTATCCCAAGGGTGATCCGTTCAGCATCAAGGCCTTTATCAAGCAGCTGGGCACTTCCATCTGGGCACTGGCCGCTGTCATCATCGTGGTGTTCGGCGTTGTCGGCGGTGTGTTTACCGCTACCGAGTCCGCTGCTATCGCCGTTATCTACTCTCTGCTCGTTTCCGTGTTCGTCTATAAGGGTCTGGACTGGAAGGGCGTGTGGCACGCTCTGGACGAGTGCGTCAACACCCTGTCCATCGTGCTGATCCTGATCGCTACCTCTGCAGTGTTCGGCAACTGCCTGACCATGCTGCATGTGCCTGATCTGGCAGCAACCGCCATCACCGACCTCACCGATAACCCCTACATCATTGCACTGCTCATCGACCTGATCCTGCTGGTGCTGGGCATGATCATGGATATGGCTCCCATCATCCTGATCGCTACCCCCATCCTGCTGCCCATCGCCACCTCCATCGGCATCGATCCCATCCAGTTCGGTATCATCGTGGTTCTGAACTGCGGCATCGGCCTGCTGACTCCTCCCGTTGGCTCCGTTCTGTTCATCGGCTCTGCCGTTGCAAAGCGCCCCATGGAGAAGGTGGTCAAGGCAACCCTGCCGTTCTACCTGTGCATGTTCATTGCACTGCTGCTGCTGACCTACATCCCCGACATCAGCCTTGCTATCCCCAAGCTGCTGGGCGGCTATGTAAGCCCCATTGCAAACCCGCTGGGTCCTGTGTTCATCCACTAAGCGCAGCATAAGGGAAACCCCTTGCATCTTTAAGACCGGAGCCTGTCAGCCCTTTGGGCTGCGGGCCCCGGTCTTTTTTGCGTGTGCACCAAAATGCGGACAGCTTGCACGGCGGGGAACACTATGATACAATAAAATGTATAGAAGTTTGGAAGGGGAGAGAACACTATGGAGCAAAAACGCCTGTGTCCGTTCTGCATGGGGGAACTGCCGCCTGCGGCGACCGTCTGCCCCCATTGTGGGAAGATCTTAGAGGGATGCAACCCGGCGGGCTGTCTGCCGGTGGGTACGGTGCTGGCCGGGCGCTACACTGTGGGCGAGATGCGCAGTCTGGACGGCGAGGGCGTGCTGTACAGCGGCGTGGAGAATCTGGGTGCTTTCCGGGTGACTATCAAAGAGTACCTGCCCGTCACCCTTTCTGCGGAGCGGGGTGCGGACTGCGTCCTGCGCCCCAAGCAGGGGAGCGAGGTGCTGTTCAAGACCACCCGCATGGACTTTGCAGACCTGTACCGCGCCGTCCAGCGCATTACCCCCGCCAGCGGTCTGGAGGCCGTGCTGGACGTGGTGGAGGCCAACAACACCGTGTATGCGGTGCTGGAAAACCTGGGCGGCACCCCGCTGGAGCAGTGGCTGGAAAACCGTCCCGCTCCGGTGCAGGCAGAGGAGGCCTGCGCCATGCTGTGCCCGGTGTTTGAGGGCGTGGCGGCCATGCACAAGGCAGGGCTGGTGCACCGCGGCATCTGCCCGGAGAATATCCGGGTAATGTCGGATGGCCGCTGTCGTCTGGCCGGGTACGCCACCGTGGGTCTGCGCACCGCAGGCAGCGGTCTGCACGAGCAGCTGTACGAGGGTTACTCCGCGCCGGAGCAGTACACCACCGCCGAGTTTGAGGGGCGCTACACCGACGAATACAGCCTTGCCGCCGTCTTTTACCGCATGGTGTGCGGGCAGGCACCCATGCCCGCTGCTCAGCGCGTGGTGTCGGACTCTAACCCCCGGGCACGCACCGTAGAGCCTGCCGTACCGGCCTATGTCTCCGATGTATTGCAGCTGGGGCTGCGGCTCAAGGTCATGGAGCGCATCCAGACCGTGCCGCAGCTGTATCAGGCGCTTTCTTCCAAGGAATATACCGCCGAGCTGACCCGCACCATGAAGCCGGAGACCCCGATGCATCCGGTGCGGGCAGAGCAGAGCGCGCAGAGCAGGGAACATCTGCTCAGTTTGAAGGGGTTGCTGGCGGGCATCCTGATCCTGCTTTCCGTTTTGATCTTGCTCACCCTGTGGGGCATCGTGAGCAGCAAGGAGGAACAAACTCCCTCTTCGGAGCCGAGCTCGGAAGCTGCCAGCAGCGAGGAAATGAAGCCCCAGAACCTTGTGCCCAACTTTGTGGGCATTGACTACGAACAAATCAAGAATAACCGCGAGTACACCAGTATGTACCTGTTCCGGGCGGTGCTGGAGTACAGCGATACCGTGCCTTCTGGGCAGGTCATCCGGCAGGAGCCGGAGGCCGGCGAGGTGATGGAGAACGGCGAGGTGATCCAGATCGTGGTCAGTCAGGGCCCGGAGAAGGTGGAGATGCCCAAGATCATCGGTGCATCGCAGGATAAGGCCATTGAGATCCTGAGCAGCCGGGGGCTTGTGGCCAGCTGCTTTATGGTAGTGAACGATGGCTCCTACGCTACGGGCTGTGTGGTCTCTGCCAGCGAGGAAGAGGGCGCTATGGTCACGGTGGGTACGGTGATCACCGTGTATATCGCCGCAGACCCCAGTGTGCAGATCACTACCACCCCGGAGGAGCCTGCCGCTACCGAGCCTACCACCCCGGAAACGCCCCCGGAGGGCAGTACAGAGCCGGAATACGATACCAATTAAACAGCATACAACAAAAGCAGAAGCGGGAGCCTTGAACGGGCTCCCGCTTCTGCTTGTTTAGGATAGGAAAGAGAATGGCAAATTAAAGGTTCGAGTAGCCCATTAGGCAGCGGTCCACCTCGGCGGCGCAATCGCGGCCCTCGCGCAGACCCCACACCACAAGGCTCTGGCCGCGGCGCATATCGCCGCAGACGAACACCTTGTCCACGTTGGTCTTAAAGCTGTGGTCGGCTACATTGCCCCGGGCGGTCAGCTCCACCCCAAAGGCATCGGCTGTGTAGTTTTCGCAGCCGGTAAAGCCTGCGGCGATAAACGCCAGCTGGCAGTCGTAGGTAAATTCCTTGCCGGTGGGCACCATGCTGGTGCGGCCGGTCTCGGGGTCGCGCTCCGGCTTCAGGCAGCTGATGACGGCACCGGTCAGGTTACCGGCCTCGTCCTTCAAAAACTCCTTGACGGTGGTCTGGTACACGCGCGGGTCCTTGCCGAACTTGGCAATGCACTCGGTCTGGCCGTAGTCCACCTTCAGCACCCGGGGCCACTCCGGCCACGGGTTTGCGGCGGTGCGCTCGGCAGGGGGCTGCGGCATCATTTCCAGCGCCATCAGGTCGGTGCAGCCCTGCCGCAGGGCAGTGCCCTGACAGTCGTTGCCGGTGTCGCCGCCGCCGATGACCAGTACGTTTTTGCCGGCTGCATTGATGGCCTTGCCGTCTGCAAAACCCGAGTCCAGCAGGCTCTTGGTCACGCTGGTCAGGTAGTCCACGGCAAAGTGCACGCCCTTGGCGTCCCGGCCGGGCACGTTCAGGTCGCGGGGCTTTTTTGCGCCGCAGCACAGCACTACGGCATCAAAATCTGCCAGCAGCTGCTCGGCGGGCACGGCGCCGCCTACATCCATGCCGGTGCGGAACACAACACCTTCGGCCTGCATCAGCTTGACCCGGCGCTCGATGACCGCCTTATCCAGCTTCATGTTGGGGATGCCGTACATCAGCAGACCGCCCACACGGTCGGCGCGCTCAAACACCGTAACGGCGTGGCCGCGCTTGTTCAGGTACTCTGCCACCGAAAGCCCCGCAGGGCCGCTGCCCACCACGGCAACGCTCTTGCCGGTACGGGTCGGCGGCGGGGTGGCGGTCAGCCAGTTCTTGGCGTAGGCTGTCTCAATGATGGCGTGCTCGTTTTCGCGCACGGTGACGCTGCTGCCGGTCACATCCCCGCAGGTGCAGGCGGCCTCGCACAGGGCGGGACACACCCGGCTGGTAAACTCCGGGAAGCGGTTGGTGGCCATCAGGCGGTGGAGCGCCAGCTCCCACTTGCCGTGGTACACCAGATCGTTCCACTCCGGGATGAGATTGTTCAGCGGACAGCCGGAGGCCATGCCGCCGATCATCATGCCCGCCTGACAGAAGGGCACGCCGCAGTCCATGCAGCGGGCGGCCTGCGTCTGCTGTTGCTCCCGCGAGAGCCAGATGTGGAACTCGTTAAAATTTTCAAGGCGCTCCAGCGGCGCAACGTCCGTGCTGGTTTTGCGCGCATAATCCATAAATCCTGTTGTCTTACCCATGCTGCTGCCCCTCCTTACTTATGCTTCTGCACTGCATAGAATGCTTCGATCTGTGCCTGCTCGCCGTCCAGACCACGCTCCTCTACCGAGGCGATGACCCGCAGCATGCGGTCGTAATCGTAAGGCAGCACCTTTTTGAATTTGGGCAGGAACGCACTGAAATTATCCAAGATCTCCTTGCCGCGCGGAGAGCCGGTGGCCTCCACATGGGCGCGGATCAGCTCCTTCAGGGTGGCAACATCGTACTTGTGCTCCACCGGCTCAAGGCTGACGGTCTCCTTGTTCACCCGCTGGTAGAAATCCCAGTTTTCGTCCAGCACATAGGCAATGCCGCCGGTCATACCGGCTGCAAAGTTCTTGCCGGTCTGGCCCAGCACCACCACGGTGCCGCCGGTCATGTACTCGCAGCCGTGGTCGCCCACGCCCTCCACAACGGCGGTCGCGCCGCTGTTGCGCACGCAGAAGCGCTCGCCGGCCACACCGGAGATGAACGCCTTGCCGCTGGTAGCGCCGTACAGCGCCACGTTGCCGGTGATGATGTTCTCCTCGGGCTTGAAGTCGATGCCTTGCGGCGGGCGCACGATGATCTTGCCGCCGGAAAGACCCTTGCCCATATAGTCGTTGCAGTCACCCACCAGTTCCAGCGTCAGGCCATTGGGGATAAAGGCACCAAAGCTCTGGCCGCCTGCACCGTTGCAGTGCACGGTGTACACATCATCCGGCAGATCGTTGCCGTATTTGCGGGTGATCTCGCTGCCAAAGATGGCACCAAAGGCGCGATCCACGTTGGAAACATTCAGGCTGACGCTCTGGGGAGCCTTGCTGCCCAGCTTGAACTTCTTCATCAGCACCTTCATGTCCAGCGTGTTTTCCAGATGGAAGTCGTAGCTGTCCTCCTTGATAAAGTGGACGTTGCTGTTTGCAATGGCGGGGTTGTGCAGGATGCAGTCCAGATCCAACTCCGCTGCGCGGCTGCCCGGGGCGGCGGGCTTGACCCGCAGTAGGTCGGTGCGGCCCACCAGCTCGTCCACGGTGCGCACGCCCAGCTTTGCCATGTACTCCCGCAGCTCCTCTGCCACAAAGGTGAGGTAGTTGATGATGTACTCCGGCTTGCCCTTGAAGTTCTTGCGCAGCTCGGGGTTCTGGGTGCAGATGCCCATGGGGCAGGTGTCCAGATTGCACACGCGCATCATCACGCAGCCCTCGGCCATCAGCAGGGTAGTGCCGAAGCCGAACTCCTCTGCGCCCAGCATACAGCTGATGGCCACATCCCGGCCGGACAGCAGCTTGGAGTCGCTCTCAATGCGCACGCGGGTGCGCAGACCGTTCAGGATCAGGGTCTGGTGAGTCTCGGCGATGCCCAGCTCCCAAGGCAGACCTGCGTGCTTGATGGAGGTGCGGGGCGCAGCACCGGTGCCGCCGTCATAGCCGGACACCAGAATGACCTGTGCGCCGCCCTTGGCAACACCGGCGGCAATGGTGCCCACACCGGCCTCGCTGACCAGCTTGACGTTGATGTTAGCGCTGCGGTTGGCGTTTTTCAGATCGTAGATCAGCTCTGCCAGATCCTCGATGGAGTAGATATCGTGGTGGGGCGGGGGAGAGATCAGGCCCACGCCGGTGGTGCTGTGGCGGGTCTTGGCGATCCACGGATATACCTTGGCACCGGGCAGGTTGCCGCCCTCACCGGGCTTTGCGCCCTGTGCCAGCTTGATCTGGATCTCCTCGGCGCTGACCAGATATTTGCTGGTCACGCCAAAGCGGGCAGAGGCCACCTGCTTGATCTTGGAATTGCTCTCGCTGTGGTAACGCTCCTCGGGCTCGCCGCCCTCACCGGTATTACTGCGGCCGCCCAGACGGTTCAGGGCAATGGCAATGGTCTCGTGTGCCTCACTGCTCAGTGCGCCGTAGCTCATGGCAGCGCCCTTGAACCGCTTGACGATGCTGGAGACCGGCTCTACTTCTTCCAGCGGGATGCCGCCGTCTGCGGCGTAGTTGAAGTCCAGCAGACTGCGCAGATGCACGCCCTCGGCACCCATGTTGTCCACCGTCTGGGTGAACTGCTTGAAGGTGTCGTAATCGCCGGTGCGGCAGGCTTTCTGGAACAGATGGATGGTCTGGGGGTTGAACAGGTGCTCTTCCTTGCCGCTGCGGAACTTGTGGGCACCGCTGTCGGCAAGCTCCATGTTGATATCCAGCCCCAGCGGGTCAAAGGCGGCGTTGTGCAGCGCCTCCACATCGGCCTGAATGTCTGCCATGCTGATGCCGCCCACGCGGCTCACCGTGCCGGTAAAGTATTTATCAATGACCTCCTTCGAGATGCCCACAGCCTCAAAGATCTGGCTGCTCTGGTAGCTCTGGATGGTGGAAATGCCCATCTTGGAGGCGATCTTCACGATGCCGTTGAGGATGGCGTTGTCGTAGTCCTGCACAGCGGCGTAATAGTCCTTGTCCAGCAGACCCTCGTCGATCAGCTGCCCGATGGTCTCGTGTGCCAGATAGGGGTTGATGGCGCAGGCACCGTAGCCCAGCAGGGTGGCAAAGTGGTGCACCTCCCGGGGCTCGGCGCTTTCCAAAATCAGCGCCAGTGCGGTGCTCTTTTTGGTGCGGATGAGGTACTGGGACACTGCCGAAACAGCCAGCAGGCTGGGAATGGTCACATGGTATTCATCCACGTCCCGGTCGGACAGGATGATGATGTTTGCACCCTCCTTGTAGGCGCGATCCACTTCCAGAAATACCCGGTCGATGGCCTTTTCCAGACTGGTGTTCTTGTAGTAGTTGATGGATACCGTAGCCACCTTGAAGCCCGGCACATTCATGTACTTGATCTTCAACAGGTCGGTGTTGGTCAGGATGGGGTTGTGCACCTTGAGCACCTTGCAGTTCTCCGGCTTATCCTCCAGCAGGTTGCCGTGGGCACCGATGTAAACGCTGGTGGAGGTGACCACCTTCTCCCGGATGGCATCGATGGGCGGGTTCGTCACCTGTGCGAACCGCTGCTTGAAGTAGTTGAACAGCGGGGGATGCTGGCTGCTGAGCACGGCAAGCGGGGTGTCGGTACCCATGGCACCGGAGGGCTCTGCGCCCGCCCGCGCCATGGCAAGGATCATGGTGTTCACGTCCTCGTACTTGTAGCCGAACACCTTCTGCAGCCGGGTCAGCTGCTCGCCGGTGTAGCTTTCTACCTTCACGTTGGGGATCTTCAGCCCGCTCAGCTGCACCAGATTGCGGTCGATCCACTCGCCGTAGGGCTCGCGGCTGGCGTAAAGCTCCTTCAGCTTTTCGTCGTCCACCACCTCGCCCTTGACGGTATCCACCAGCAGCATCTTGCCGGGACGCAGGCGCTCTTTGACCAGAATGTTCTCCGGGTCGCATTCCAGCACACCCACCTCAGAGGACAGGATCATGCGGCCGTCCTTGGTGATGTAGTAGCGGCTGGGGCGCAGACCGTTGCGGTCCAGCACCGCGCCCATCACATCGCCGTCCGAGAACAGGATGGCGGCGGGGCCGTCCCACGGCTCCAGCATGGTGGCGTAGTACTGGTAGAAATCCCGCTTTTTCTGGCTGATATTCTTGTTATTCTCCCACGGCTCGGGGATGGTGATCATCACGGCCAGCGGCAGATCCATGCCGTTCATCACCATAAACTCAAGGGTGTTATCCAGCATGGCGGAGTCCGAACCGGAGGTGTTGATGATGGGCAGGATCTTGTTCATATCGTCCTGCAAAATGGGGCTGGAAATGCTCTCCTCACGCGCCAGCATGGCGTCGGTGTTGCCCTTGATGGTGTTGATCTCGCCGTTGTGCAGGATAAAGCGGTTGGGGTGGGCACGCATCCAGCTGGGGTTGGTGTTGGTAGAAAAGCGGCTGTGCACCATGCCGATGGCGGATTCGTAGTCCTCGTCCTGCAGGTCAAGGTAGAACAGGCGCAGATCGTGCACCAGGAACATGCCCTTGTAGACGATGGTGCGGCTGGACAGGCTGGGCACATAGGTGCCGTTGCTGGCCTGCTCGAACACGCGGCGCACAATGTACAGGCGGCGGTCAAACTCAATGCCCTTGCTTACCTTGGCGGGCTTTTTGATGAAGCACTGCCAGATGGCGGGCATGCAGTCCCGCGCCTTCTGCCCCACGGCATCGGGGTCTACGGGCACTTCGCGCCATGCCAGAAACTCCAGTCCCTCCTTGCGGGTGACCACCTCGAACAGCTTCATGGCCTGTGCCCGCAGGTGCTCGTTCTGGGGGAAGAAGAACATACCCACGCCGTACTCCCGCTCGTTGCCCAGCCGAATGTTCAGCTCCTCGGCAACCTTGGAGAAGAACTTGTGGCTGATCTGCAGCAGGATGCCCACGCCGTCGCCGGTCTTGCCCTCGGCGTCCTTACCGGCGCGGTGCTCCAGCCGCTCCACGATGGACAGTGCATCGTCCACCGTCTGGTGGCTTTTACGTCCCTTGATGTCCACCACAGCGCCGATGCCGCAGGCATCGTGCTCGAACTGTGGGTCGTACAGACCAAGGGTGGTTTTCTGCTCTGTAAAGTTTTCCATAGTCTTTCCCATCCTTTTTACTTGTTTACCGGGGGCCGCGGCACCCTCCGCAGCTTTTTATCCCCTGCAAAAAGAAAAAAGCGCCCCGCAAGGGCATAGGATGCCCCTGCGGAACGCCTTTGTTCCGATACCTGATATTATACAGATTTCTGAAAAATCTTCAAGTGACAGCTGCACCAAATATGCTACACACATTGCGCCGCTTCTTGTGCGAAACGCCGCGAGCCCCCGCAGCTGTGCGCGGTATACAAGCCAAACCGCCGCACCCGGCATTGTGCACGCGGGTACGGCGGTTTGGAGGAATTTGCCCTGAGTGATGCGGAACACTCAGGACTCAGGAATGCTTTGATTTGCGGGTGAAGAACCATCCGCAGGCCAGCAGCAGGGAGCCCAGGCTTGCCAGCACACCGGCCATCCAGCCGGTGGTGCCGGTCTGGGGCAGGGTGGGCACTGCCGGGGCAGCGGGCTGTGCGGCGGCGGGAGCTTCCGTGTGGGGAGCCTGAGCCGGGGCGTCGGATGCGGCGGCAGCTTCGGTGCCGTTGGTGTCGTCAGAGTCAGCCGGGGCTTCCGGGGCGGAGGCGTCTGCGTCGGGGTCCGGTGCCAGAGAGATCTCTTCCACCGGCAGAACCGCCAATTCTGAGTTGCGGGTTTGTTGTAAAATAACCAAACGAAACCTCACCCGCCCAGAATGGCCTGCAGGTCGGCTTCCGGGGTGGCAATGGGCTTGAGGCCGTACCGTTCCTGCAGGGTGCGCACCACCCCCGGCGAGAGGAACGGGGGCAGGGTAGGCCCCAGCCGGATGTTCCGGATGCCCAGCGCCAGCAGCGCGATGAGGATGCACACGGCCTTCTGCTCAAACCAGCACAGCACCAGCGAGAGGGGCAGGTCGTTGACGCCGCAGCCAAAGGCGTCGGCCAGCGCCAATGCGATGCGGATGGCGCTGTAGGCGTCATTGCACTGGCCCACGTCCAGGATGCGGGGCAGGCCGGTGCCCGGCACGGTGCCAAGGGGCAGGTCGTTCAGGCGGAACTTGCCGCAGGCCAGGGTCAGCAGGATGGTGTCGGGCGGGGTAAGGCGGGCAAACTCGGTGTAGTAGCGGCGGCTGGGCCGGGTACCGTCGCAGCCGCCCACCAGAAAGAAGTGCCGCAGCTTACCGTCCCGCACCGCCTGCACGATCTCGTCCGCGTGCTGCAGCACGGCGGTGCGGGCAAAACCGGTGGTCACCGTGGAGCCGCCGTTCAGGCCGGGTAGCAGGGTGTCCTGCGCGTAGCCGCCCAGCTCCAGCGCCTTTTCGATCACCGGGGAAAAGTCGCGCCCTTCGTCGATGTGGGGCACGCCGGGGTAAGCCACCACCGAGGTGGTGAACACCCGGTCGGCGTAGCTGGCGCGCAGGGGCATGATGCAGTTGGTGGTGAACAGGATGGGCGCGGGGATGTCCTCGAACTCCCGCTGCTGGTTCTGCCATGCGGTGCCAAAGTTGCCCTTGAGGTGGGGGTAGCGGCGCTTCAGCTCCGGGTAGCCGTGGGCGGGCAGCATCTCCGAGTGGGTGTAGACGTTGACGCCCCGGCCTGTAGTCTGCTCCAGCAGCTGCTGTGCGTCGTAGAGGTCGTGGCCGGAAATCACGATGAACGGCCCCTTTTCAATGGTCAGGGGCACCTGCACCGGTTCCGGATCGCCAAACGCGCCGGTGTTGGCCGCGTCCAGCAGCTCCATGCAGCGGTAGCTGGCTTCTCCTGTGGCCTGCACCAGCTGCCACAGGGCGTCGGTGGTCTGGCCGGGGTCGCCCACGGCCTGCAGGGCGGTACAGAAGAACCGGTCCAGCTCCGGGTCGATGCGGCCCAGCACCCGGGCGTGGTAGTTGTAGGCGGCCATGCCCCGCAGGCTGAACAGCACAAAGCATTTCAGGCTGCGCCGGTCGGCATCCGGTTCCCGCCAGAGGGCCTGCATGTCGTAGTCCGGGCCTGTTCCGGGGCTGGCGTCGTGCACCCGGCGGGTCAGCGCGTCCACGGCGGCGGGGTCAAAGTTCACGTTGGTAATGGTGGTGAACAGCCCCTGCATCAGCAGCCGGGCCTGTTCCGGGGCCGGGCCGCGCCCCGCCGCGATGAGCTGCCCGGCAAACGCGATGAGCGCCCCGGTGAGCCGGTCCTGTGCGGCGGCTGTCTCGGCCGACTTGCCGCACACCCCCGCTGCGCCGGTGCAGGCGGTGCAGCCCGCCGCCTGCTCACACTGAAAACAAAACATCTGCTCGTCCATACAAAACTCCCTTTCTGCCATAAGATACTGCCAGTGTGGGCAGAGCGGGGCGGGGTTATACCAAAAAAGAGCCGCACCCCTGCGGGCGCGGCTCTTGGACGATGCAGTATGACTTAGTAGGTGATGCCCTGTGCCATCATGGCGGTAGCAACCTTCAGGAAGCCGGCGCAGTTTGCACCGACCATCAGGTTGCCCTCAGAACCGGCAGCCACAGAAGCGTCGTAGGAAGCGTGGAAGATGCCCTCCATGATGCCCTTCAGCTTGGCATCCACTTCTTCAAAGCTCCAGCTCAGGCGCTCGGAGTTCTGGCTCATCTCCAGACCGGAGGTAGCCACGCCGCCTGCGTTGGAAGCCTTTGCGGGTCCGTACAGGATGCCGTTGGACAGGTAGACCTCGATGGCCTCCGGGGTGCTGGGCATGTTAGCGCCCTCGCAGACCACGGTGCAGCCGCCCTTTACCAGAGCCTCGGCAGACTCCTTGTTGATCTCGTTCTGGGTAGCGCAGGGCAGGGCGATGTCGCAGGGGACAGTCCAAACCTGGGTGCAATCAGCCACATAGGTAGCACCGGCGTGGGTCTCGGCGTACTCCTTGATACGGCCGCGGCGCACTTCCTTCAGATCCTTGACGTAAGCCAGATCGATGCCGTTGGGGTCGTAGACATAGCCGTTGGAGTCGGACATGGTGACCACCTTGGCACCCAGCTGGGTAGCCTTCTCGCAGGCGTAGATAGCCACGTTGCCGGAGCCGGAGATGACCACGGTCTTGCCCTTGAAGCTGTCGTTGCGCATGCACTTCAGTGCCTCGGCGGTGAAGTAGCACAGGCCGTAGCCGGTAGCCTCGGTGCGGGCCAGAGAACCGCCGAAGGTCAGGCCCTTGCCGGTGAGCATACCGCCCTGGAAGCTGTTGGTCA
>OLWK01000293.1_pt1 | contig 31357 bp, 27 predicted proteins | sample 1674141 | NCBI WGS metagenome assembly OLWK01 (sample SAMEA103958148, study PRJEB25191) | human gut metagenome | reverse complement strand
TTTATCATGTGCGCATGCTTCGCCACTTGCTATTTGGCTCAAAACCGCGCAGATTTTTTTTAGTTTTTGCCCCGCCCCAACGCTCTCCTTTTCCCGAAATGCCTTACAAAGTCATCGATTCGCGGCCGCGAGCAGCGCTACCTGCGGCCGAGAGTAGCACGAACAGCGGCCGCGAGTAGACAACTTCTCCTTATCGCACGAGGGCACCGACCGAGTGGTGGCGGAAATCTGTCAAAGACGCAGCGTCTGCCCGCTGCCGACGCGAGGCGCGAAGGCAGGCCAGGATGTCTCATCCCGCCTGTGGCCAAACGCTGCTATCCCCGCTCTTTTCCCCTTCTCCACCACGCTCCCTCAGCCCTTCTTTTTCTGCTATTCATCATTTACAACCAACGAAAAGAAAAATAAATTTTTAAAAAAATGATAAGTTATTGCCCGAAATCAATAACTAATTGTAACTTTGCAAGTAATGAGTTCAACTTGGCTTTGAGCCATCCTGCTTTTCTGCCCACGTCGGAGATTTCCCGGCAGACCGCCCACACAGAACCCGGCGGCCACCTTGCCGCTCCAGACCTCTGAGAGAAAAGCAAGAAGCACACGAGCCGTTATTTAACACCATAGAAAAAACGCCATATTATGCTGGAGACTTTCTATCGAACACATGCCTATCTCATAGAGCATTTCAACGCCCCAGTAAGACGCGCCCTCATGGACAGCATCGACTGGAGTTACCGTCTCATCGGTATAAAAGGACCGCGCGGCGTCGGACGAACGTCTTTCCTTCTGCAATATGCAAAGGAAAACTACGACTTCCGCCTACACCAATGCCTTTACATCAGCTGCAACAACTTCTACTTCCAAGGACGTGGCCTCGTCGACTTCGCAGGCGACTTCGTAAAAGCGGGAGGACAGGTGTTGCTCGTTGACCAGGCTTTCAAATTGCCAGATTGGAGACAGCAATTGTGTGAATGCTACCACAAATATCCGCTCCTGCGCATCGTCTACACCACAACGTCGGTGGACGAGGCTGTGCCAGACACTTCGGAACTTGCAAGCATCTCACACACATACGTGCTGCACGGTTTCTCGTTCAGAGAATATATCAACCTGCAGACGAAAAACATGTTCCAGCCGCTCTCGTTTGAACAACTCATCAGCGACCACGACCACATCATCAAAGGCATCCTCCAGAAAGTGCGGCCTTGGCAGTATTTCCAAGAATATCTCCATCATGGATACTACCCGTTCTTCCTCGAGAACCACAACTTCACGGAGGCTTTGCTCAAGTCGATGAACGTCATGATTGAAGTGGATCTCCTCTTCAACAAGCAAATCGAACTGAAATATCTCTCACGCATCAAGCGACTGCTCTATCTGCTGGCGGTTGAGGGCGGAACAACGCCCAACGTTAGCCGCATGGCAGAGGCCATCGGCACGAGCCGCGCAACGGTGATGAACTATTTCAAATACCTCGAAGAGGCACGCCTGATTAACATGGTGTACCGCGAGGGGGAATCGTTCCCGAAGAAACCGGCGGCCGTGATGCTGCACGACACGAACTTGCTCTATTCCGTCTATTCCCACAACATGAGCGAACAGCTCATCATGGAAACGTTCTTTGTTAACACGCTGTGGCGACACCACACGGTGAACAAGGAAAGACGCGACGGATTCTACAAAATCAACAACTCAACGGAAATCTGCGTCTGCGACCGCCTGCGCCGCATCAAGACGGGAACAAACCCCATCTTTGCACGCTACAACATCGAGGTGGCACGCGACAACGAAATTCCTCTCTGGCTCTTCGGCTTCCTCTATTGATGCCGAAGAACGGTTGGTTGGGGATGCCGACAAGCATGCGCTTTTCTGCATCCCCAACTATCACCTTTTTCTGCTTCGCACAAGTTCTTGCAGTAATGGTGAAAAAATAAGTTGAACAATTTTGACCTGTATTTTTGTTGGTTTTGGAATTTGGAAGAGGGAGCATAGCGGGCTATGTGACCGATGACAAATTTTAAAAACGGCAAAAAGGCAGGGCAAAATTGTTCAACTTATTTTTTCACCATTACTTAGGTCGCTCCTAACTTTCCATAATGGAACGACCGCTTTCTTGCGCAAAAACACCCAGCCCCTCAGGCTGGAAACAAAAAACATTCTGCCGCTTTCGACGAACGTTTTTTCTCTTTAAAAAAAATTAGTTTTTACCCCCCCCGAAAAATTCGGGGGTCGAAGGGAAAATGCCAGGACCGCCAAGGCGAAAAGGACAGAATTAGAGATTAACAAAAAACAAGGGGCTTTGAAAAAACTGGTGCAACAGACTACAAGTTGCCAGAAGTCACATGAAGGCATCGAAGGAACATTGCAAAACGATGTGCCTGAAACCATCTGCCGCAGGTGATTTCCCGAGAGGACTCAAGCCAGCTGGCCGAACGACCTCAGGATTCTGGAAAGCATCTCTCAGTTCTCCCCTAAAGAAATTCACAACTCTGGTGGACGGCCGTAGGCCATCCGCCCAAACATCAAAACTATATGAAATTTCTGACAAATTTCTTTAACTGGTATTTTGGTAAGAAAAAACTACCCTACTGGTGCATCATCATCTTCGACATCATCCTCTGCTTCCTCAGCGGATTCTTGGTCTTTTGGCTCAGGAGCTACGACATCAAGGCGGAGGATCATTTGCCGCTGTTTAGCACCTTCTGCGCCTTTGCCGCCATCAACCTCATCGGCTTTAGGCTGTTTCACACTTATTCGGGCATCCTGCGCTATTCGCAGTTTATCGACCTGCTGAAGGTGCTCTACGCCAGTGCCTTTTCTTTCATACTGGCAGAGGTGTTCAACTTCTTCGTCAAGCAAGTCGGATGGAACGATTATTTCTTCGTCCTCACGGGCCGCATGATTGTCATCATCTATCTGAGCTCGGCACTCTTCATGTGTATCTCGCGCGTGATGATCAAGTCGATTTTTGAAAGCTTGCGGGTGGGCGGCAATGCGCAACGCGCCCTCATCTACGGCACGCACGCTGATGCCATTGCCATGACCAACGAGGCACGCATCATCAAACCGATGAAGTTCTCCATCGAAGGCTACATCGGAGACTCCAAGCCACACTATGACGAGCGCCTCATGGGCAAGCGCATCTATTCCACGCAGGAAGACATCGTGAAAATCATCGAGGACAAAGGCATCAAAGCCATTCTCGTGAGCCCGCTCAAACACAAAATGTTTGTCAACAACCGTAAACTGCAAGACGCGCTCATCGGTGCCGGTGTGAAAATCTATATCGCACAAAATGCCGAGCGATGGAGCAAAAACCAGAATATCAACGAGCATGTGCAACTCCGCGAGGTGAAAATCGAAGACCTCCTGCCACGCGACGAAATCGAAGTGGACATGGAAAAGGTTGGCGCACTGCTCAGCGGCAAAAAAGTGCTCATCACGGGGTCGGCTGGAAGTATCGGCTCGGAGATGGTGCGACAGATTGCCGTTTACAAACCTTCTGAAATGATGCTCATCGACCAGGCAGAGACGCCGCAACACGACATCCGCCTGATGATGAAAAACGAATACCCAGACATCACGGCGCACACCGTGGTGACGAGCATTTGCAAGGAAGACCGCATGGAGGAAATCTTCAACCAATTCCAGCCCGACTATGTTTTCCACGCTGCCGCCTACAAGCACGTGCCGATGATGGAAGACAACCCGAGCGAAAGCGTGCAAAACAATGTGTGGGGAACGAAGGTGATTGCCGACCTCAGCGTGAAATATGGCGTCAAGAAGTTCGTCATGATTTCCACCGACAAGGCGGTTAACCCAACCAACGTGATGGGTTGCTCCAAACGCATCTGCGAAATCTATGTGCAAAGCCTCGACAAAGCCATCAAAGAGGGCAAAATCAAGGGCATCACGCAGTTTGTCACCACCCGCTTCGGAAACGTGCTTGGCTCCAACGGCTCTGTCATTCCGCTCTTCCGCAAACAGTTGGCGGCTGGCGGACCGCTCACCGTCACGCACCCGAAAATCATCCGTTTCTTCATGCTCATCCCTGAAGCCTGCAAACTGGTGCTCGAAGCTGGCACACACGGTAAGGGCGGCGAAATCTTCGTGTTTGACATGGGAGAACCGGTGCGCATCGCCGACCTCGCACGCCGCATGATTGACCTCAGCGGAGTGAAGGGCGTTGAAATCAAATACACCGGACTGCGCGAAGGCGAGAAACTCTATGAAGAGGTGCTCAACGAAAACGAAAACACACTGCCTTCTTTCCATAAGAAAATACGTATTGCCATGGTGCGCAACTACGAATATGAAGATGCCGAGAAGGACGTGGAAGAACTGCGCGACATCGCCTCACGCTACAACGACATGGAAACCGTGCGCAAGATGAAGGACATCGTTCCAGAATACGTCAGCAAACACTCACGCTATGAGGTGCTCGACAAAAAGGACGATGCCAAACCACAGGAAAAGAATGACGCAGAATTAGCGACACAAGCATAAGCAACACCCGCAACAGGTGTCCTGCCTTGGCATGGAAAAGCCGACATCAAAGGGCTTTACACGCCAACGCTGGACACCTGTTTAGTGTATAAGCAACTGCTACTTTCCCAAACGACCAACTTTGCCTATCACTCTTACTTGTAAGAACACACCCCTTGACCATGAAAATTATTCTCAACCCAAAATACGAACGCCTGCGCGATTATCTCACTCACATTGACTTCCACTTTGAACAGGAAGGCAAGGAGATTTTTCACGACCGCAACGTGGTGCGAACGCTACGCGTTGACGGACTGACGCTCTGCGTGAAACGCTACGCGCCGCTTTCACTGCGCGGTAATTTGGCCATCCGCCTCTACAAGACATCGAAAGGCAAGAAGGCTTATTTCAAGCCTTTCAAACTGCGCGAGCGCGGCTTCGAGAGTCCGGAGCCCGTGGCTTTCGTGTGCTACCGAAAAGGCCTGTTCTCTTCGGTCATCTACCTCGTCTGCCTGCAATCGACCTACCGCTATTCGCTCGACCGCATCATGGACTTCTCCGACAATGAACGCCGGGAAATCACAAGAAGGTTTGCTGGCTTTGCGGCACGCCTGCACAACGACGGGTTTCTCCACCGCGACTTCTCGGCCAGCAACATCCTCTTCGACAAGGTGGACAACCGCTACCATTTTGCCCTCATCGACACGAACAGTCTGCGCACCGGACATCCCGTGAGCATTGAACGCGGCTGCCGCAACCTCGCACAGCTCATCGGCGACGAGGATTTCTTTAAAGTCCTGGCCGACACGTATGCCAACGCGAGAAATGCCGACGCTGCCACTTGTCTGCAACACATCATGCAGGCGAAAAGGTTGGGTGTTCAAAATTGAACATATTAAGTGGTGGAGATTGGGCCATTTGTAGGGAGGCGCCAGCGCCTCTGAAAAGGGCTGAAGCGAGAATTGATGAACTGCGGCGGGAGTGCTGGAATCGTCTGCTGCGGCGCCAGCATTGTAGCTCACTTTGCTCGCAAAGTGAGGGCCACGAACACGTAGCGAATATGTCTATCGCTTTAGCGCATGACTTTGTTGGATTTTTAGCCGTGTTTGGCCGCCACAATATTCGTCCCCCTCACTTTGCGAGCAAAGTGAGCTACAGTGCTTCGCCTCAGAGCTTCGTTGCATCTTATTATTTAGCAAAAAACGCAGATTTTTTTTTGCAACAAACGTAAAAAAATTAGGGGCCTTAGCAATACATATTTGATACTTTTTACTTACCTTTGCAACATCAGCTTGACTTATATAAAAAATACACATTAAAATATTCATCATGGCGGGCAACGATTATCAAACAATTGCCCACCGACTCTAAAAACTCAATCATCATGGAAAATCAGCAAGCCCCCCAGCAGCAAGTATTCATCCAGCAGGCCCCAGCCCCAAAGTCAAACGGTATTGGCACCGCCGGTTTCGTTCTCGCCCTCATCGGCCTCATCCTCTGCTGGATTCCAATCCTCGACTGGATTCTCTGGTTGCTCGGCGTTATCTTCTCCTTTATCGGTGTGTTTAGAGCACCTCGCGGTTTGGCCATCGCTGGTCTCGTCATCTCCTTCATCGGCATCATCATCCTCATCGCCTTCATCGGAGCCGTTGCAGCGATGCTCTAAGCTTGACTGGAACACCGTTTATCACGATTTCAACAGATTTCCCGTAGGGATGTTCTCTCATGCCCTACAAGCACTATAAAACAGGCGAAGATGCCTGGGAAACAATTTGAGTTTTCGTTTCCCAGGCATCTTCGCTGTTGTTACGGGCAGGGCGGCAAGCGCACATTTAGTAATGGCACGATTACTTGTTCTTCTGTCATGGCGCGGCAGACGCGGTCTTGGAAGTTGCGGCCGGTGGAAGTGTGGCGGATGCCTTGGTTGATGATGGCAAAGCAGAAGGTGTGGCCGTTGGGGGCCGTCAGATAGCCCGCCAGCGAACTGACGCCTTCGACGGTGCCGGTCTTGGCACGCACGTTGCCGCGAACCGCACCAGAAGTCATGCGGCGCTGGAGGGTGCCGTCTTCGCCTGCAATGGGGAGCGAGGGAAGGAGGTGGCGGTAGATTCTCTCATCACGATAGGCATAACGAAGAGCCGTCACGAGGAGTTGCGGCGTGAGATAGTTGTAGAGCGAGAGCCCACTGCCGTCGGCCACTTGGTAGGTGGTGCTGCTTATGCCGATGTGACCAAGAAACTGCGAGACAAGGCGGCTACCACGTTTGTGGTTGGCGTATGGGTGGCCGCTCTGTGCCGCCATCTGATAGAAGAGGGATTCGGCAAAAAGATTGTCGCTCTTCTTCATCATGGGCAGGAGAATTTGATCGATGGTGTGCATGCGCTGTGTCAACGAGACGGCGCGGCGCGGTGTCTCTGCGTAGCGTATCTCCGAAGCATCAAAGAGGCTGTCTTGGCGCAAGGCCGCAAGAAAATGCTTTTCGAGACCTGCACGGCGCTCATAAAGGAGCGGGGTGAGGGGCGTGGTGTCGTCATCCCAACACCAACCCCAGCCCATAGCGGTGGTATCCTTCAAACTGCGATCGAAATAGACATGACCAGCGATGTGGCGAATGCCGTTGCTGTGTAAGGCATCAACGAGCTGAAGAAGGTCGCTGCGATCGAAAAGCGGGTCGAAACCACCACGAAGATAGACGTCGCCGTGGAGGACGCTGTCGGTGATTTCGCCATCGATGCTTAGGGTGGTGGTGTAGCGATAGTCGGTGCCGAGATGGTAGAGGGCACTGATGGCGGTGACGAGTTTCTCACACGAGGCGGGGCGCAACTGCTGGTGCTCGCCGTGGGCAAAGATGGGGGCATCGGCCGTGAGGTCGTAAACATAGATGCCCACCTGCGTGCGGTCGAAGATGGTGTTTTCCATCAACGCTTGCAAACGCTTGACGATGGCGGCCGTGGTGGAGTCGTTGGGGATGGAGGAAAGGGTTGGCGTGATGGCGCTCTGGTCTGACGAGAGCATGTCGGGGAGCGTGTCGGGGGCAATGGTGTCACGCGCGACGAAGGACACGCCTGCCGACATTGACGACGGACCGGCAAGGGCATTGGGCGTGGCTGCAGCGACTTCCGTTGGCAAGAAGGGCCCTGCTGAGGCAATAGCCAGCAACGCAGCAGCAAAAAGTTTCTTGTATGGTTTCATGCAATGTGCAATATTTTTTGTCGGGCTGAAGGTGGCGAGAAGGTAAGTTGGTCGTAATACATTTCCAACTATCTACTTTATCATACGGAAGGTCTGCGCCATCCTTCCACAAGCATTATTCAAAAGAGAATCCGCGATGCCGCATAAAGAAAATTAGGAATTGGTGAGCGAAGAACTTCGCGCCTCAATTCCTAATTCCAAAAGGGATATTTGCGTAAAATTATTTGCGCTGTGCAGGTGCTGCAGCAGGAGCAGGAGCAGCAGCGGCGGCAGGAGCAGCGGTCAAAGCGGCTGCAGAGATGCCGAGCTTGGCAGCGATGCGCTTGGTCACGTCTTCGCTCAAAGCTTCGTTGATAACGATACCAGCCTGCTGAGAAGCGTTCTTGTCAACGATGTAAACGAAGTTGCCTTCCTTGGCAATGGCGTTGACAGCGTCCATCACTTTCTGCGTGATCGGCTGGAACTTCTTCTGGCGTGCTTCGTCGAAAGCCTGCTCGTTGTCCTGGGCAGCCTGCTGATAGCGCTGCTGGAGATCTTGGATTTCCTGTGCGCGACGATTGCGGATGTTCTCAGGGGTCTTGTCGGTCACTTCGCTCTGGAACTTTTCAATCTTCGTGTTGATTTCCTTCTCCATGTTCTGGAGCTCTTCACGATATTGCTTGCCGATGGCTTCCATTTCGGTCTGTGCCTTCTTAAATTCTGGCATAGCCTGCATGATGGTGGCGTAGTCGAAATGAGCGAACTTTTGAGCGGCGAGGCTCAGCGGTGCTACAAAAAGCACCATGATAAGGATTTTCTTAAACATTGCTTGTATGATTTTTTATTGTTTTCTTGTGTATGTCTGTCGGCCGCGACCTGATACCAGAGGCTTATTGCGGCGGTACATTCCGTCTCTTTCAAAGTAAACAGGAAAGCGAACGGCTGCAAAGATAGTACAAACCGAGAGCAGAATATCAAGCTTGCTTGAATATTATGCCGAGGTGCAGCCTATCTTATGCAAAGTTAAGCAAATTAATTGGAATAGCCCAACTTAGTCAACACTTCGTTGCTGATATCAATGGCTGGGGAGGCAAAGATGATGCCTGCCGTCTCCGAAGCGCGGTCGAGGATGAGTTGGAATCCCTTGCTCTGTGCGATGCCCTTGATGGCATTGTAGATTTCGTCTTGGATGGGTTCCACGAGTGCTACACGCTTTTTATAGAGTTCGCCCTGCGGTCCGAAATATTTCTTCTTCAGTTCCGAGGCTTCCTTCTCCTTATTAACGATGGCCTGCTCGCGTTCCTTTTTCTGGGCCTCGCTGAGGAACATCACCTCGTTTTGATAATTCTTGTAGAGCGTCTTGGCCTGGTTGTCGATGGCTTCGACTTCGCTCTGCCATTTCTTCGACACCTGGTTCAACTGTTCGTTGGCGCGTTCGTAAGCTGGTATGTTGCTCATGATGTAACTCATATCCACGAGCGCAAACTTCTGTGCGGAGGCGCTCAGGCAGAGGCCAACAAGCGCCACAAGCAGGAATAATTTTCTTTTCATGACTTTTAATGCTTTTGAAACTGACGCCAAAAACAATGCTGGATGGCTACTGGCCTGACGCTCTTTTGCGCGGGCCAGACATCCGATTGTTTTTGGAAGTCGTTACTAAAATTCTTGTCCGATGATGAAGTGGAATTGCGAACCGCCGGCCTTGACACCGTTGATGTTCTTCTGAAAACCATAGGCCCAGTCAATACCCATCAAACCGACCATCGGGAGCAAGATGCGCACACCGAAACCAGCCGAACGCTTCATGTCGAAGGGATTGAACTTATTGACATTGGCCCAGGCGTTACCGCCTTCAACGAAGGCCAAAGCATACATACTGGTGGAGGCTTCGAGCATGAGCGGATAACGGAGTTCAAGCGTCATTCTGCTGTAGGCGTAGGCGTTCAAACTGTTGTTTCCGGCCAAAGAACCGTTGTCGTAACCGCGCAAACCGATGGTCTCGGTGGCATATCCGCTGGAATAGCCCGACATACCGTCACCACCCACGTAGTAGGTTTCAAACGGCGACTTGTTGTAACGGTTGTAAGCGCCGAGAATGCCAAATTCAGCACGCGTCATGAGCACGGGCGTCTTGACGGCATTGCTCAGGGCCGTGTAGGTGCGGAACTTCATCTTCCACTTGTGGTATTCAATCCAACGATATTTCTCCTGCGCCTCGCGCTGGTAGGACGAAGAATTGTATGTCGTGGCAAGATGCTTATAATCTTTTCCGTTCCAAAGCGAATAAGGCGGTGTGAGCGTCACAGAGGCCGAGAAGTCGGAACCTGTTCTTGGATAGAACGGGTCGTTGCTCGACGAACGGCTCAGGGTGAAGGAGATATTGAAGTTGTTACAGTTACCATCTGAAATCAGGAAGTAATCCCACGACTTCAGCATATAGCGCGTGTACGACAGTTCCGCCATGAAGGTGAAATAGTCGTCGGGCCAACGAAGACGTTTTCCGAGACCCATTGAAACACCAATCAACTTCACGTATTTGTCGGGGTCGTAATAGTTGCTATAGTTATAGTAGTTGCTATTCGTGCCGTAGCCGTAAATCGTGTTGTAGAGGTTGTTGTAGTTGCTGTAGTAGTGAGAGTTCACGTCGCTCTGCTTAGAATAATAGAGCGAGAAAGAGAACTGCGTCGGGCGCTTGCCGCCAAACCAAGGATCGAGGAACGAGAGCGAATAGCTTTGGAAATACGTACCGTTGCTCTGGCCGCTCAACGACAAGGTCTGTCCGTCACCCTGCGGGATGAAGCCAGCGCGTTTCTTGCTACCGTTGAAGAGGTTGCGCATGGAGAAATTGGTAAACTTCAAACCGAGTCGTCCAACGATACCCGTCTGTCCCCAACCGGCCGAAAGTTCCACCTGATCGCCGCCCTTCGTCTGCAAAGGATAGGTGATGTCCACCGTTCCGCTGACAGGGTCGGGCTTGATGCCCTTGCCGATACCGGCCTGCAAGGCTTCAGGGTCAAACTGGTTCATATTGGCCAGCTCCATCACCGTACGCTTGATAGACTCCATAGAGAAAAGGTCGCCCGGCTTGGTGCGGAGCTCGCGGCGGATGACATTTTCATACACGCGCTCATTTCCAGAAATGCGAACGTGGTTGAGCGTGGCTTGGTTGTTCTCAGTGATGCGCATTTCGAGGTCGATGGAGTCGCCGTCGATGTTCACTTCAACAGGGTCGAGGTTATAGAACACATATCCGTTGTTGTAATACATGTTTCCGATGCAATCGTCGTCCTCGTGCAAACGCTTGTTGAGAAGCGTTTGGTCGTAGACATCGCCTTTCTTCATTCTGAGCACGTGGGCCAGAACGGCAGAGTCATAGACCTTGTTGCCCACCCAATCAACATTTCTCAGGTAGTATTTCTGCCCCTGATAAACATCGAGATAGATGTCGACGTGGGCATCGTCAACGGTCGCCACACTGTCGCTCTTGATGAGGGCATCGCGGTAGCCCCAAGAGTTCATCTTGCTGATGACATGGTCTTTGTCTTCGGTATATTTCTCCGGCACGAACTTCTTCGATCTGAAGATATTGACTAAACTCTTCTCGTGCGTTTTCTTCATGGCACGCTTGAGTTTCTTCGCCTCCTTCTCCGTCACGCCAGCGATGTAGATGCGGTGTACCTTGATCTTCTCATTCTTATCAATATTGATGTCAAGGAGCACACGGTTTTCAGCCGTAACGTCATTGCGCTGGTCGATGGAGACCTGCGCGTTTTTGAAGCCCTTCTCTTCGAAGTAGCGTTTGATATGAATCTTGGCACGGTCGATGATGTCGGGGTTGATATAGCTACCCACCTGAAGTCCGAGACGCTTTTCGATTTCCTCACGCTCCGACTTCTTCACGCCGCCATAATTGATGCTCGACACCTGCGGCAGTCCTTGCAGATAGATGTGCAGATAAATCTTGCTGCCCACAATACTGTCGGCTTCTATACGAACGTTCGAGAAGCTCTTTTGCTTCATGTATCGGCGTATGGCTTCGCTGATGTCCTCGCCAGGCACGTCGTACATCTGTCCCACGGTGAGTCCGGAGATGCTCGTCAGGACATCTTCATCGTAATTCTTGTCTCCTTCAACCACAAGTCCGCCCAAAATATAACGGGCATGGTCTTGCGTGTATGAAATTTCGGGTTTGACATGCACCGGCGTTTGCGCACGTCCTTGAACGGCGGCAATTGCCAATGCGGAGAGAAAGAACAATCTGTTGAGATATTTCATTGTGTATGTTTGTTACTGTTGGAGAGATGTAGGAGAGAAAGCCCCATGAGCCTCTGCGACGAGCGCACACGCCGACGTCAGGACATCACCAGTCCCTCTGCCATTCGGGTTCGTCGTTGCAGGCCACCCCAGCGGTCTCCTCCTTTTTCAACGCGTCATTGCTGCACTTGTTCGCTTGTTTTGCCGTAGCGGCGCTCCCTGTTGCAGTAAGTGTCGATGGCTTTCATGAAATCGGCCTCATGGAAGTCGGGCCAGAACGTATCGCAGAAATACAGTTCGGAGTAGGCACACTGCCAAAGCAGATAATTGCTCAGGCGCACCTCGCCACCCGTTCGGATGAGGAGGTCAGGGTCGGGCATAAACTCCGTGGCCAGATTGCGGCTGATGTCGTCTTCGCAGATGTCGTCGACATTGATTTCGCCCGCAGCGGCCTGTCGCGCCATTTTCTTCACGGCCTCCGTGATTTCCCAGCGTGCCGAATAGCTCAGGGCGATAACCATCGTCATGCCCGTGTTGGCCGCCGTTCGCTGTTCCAATCCCACGATGGCGTTGCGCACCTCCTCCGGCAAGCGTGAGAGGTCGCCGATGGTTCGCATGCGCACGTTGTTCTTCATGAAGAGTTCCTCTTCCATCGCCGTCAAGATGAGCGACATGAGCGCCGCCACTTCTTGCGGCGGTCGGTTCCAGTTTTCTGTTGAGAACGTGTATAGCGTGAGATATTTAATGCCCAAGTTTGAAGCCACCGTAGTGATTTCGCGAACGGTTTCCACGCCCTGCTGGTGTCCCATGCTGCGGTTCAGTCCGCGTGCTTTGGCCCATCGTCCGTTTCCGTCCATGATGATCGCCACGTGTTGCGGCAATTTGCGCCCCGTCGTTTCGCCGCCATTTTCAGCTGCCGTCGAGACGCAATTCCCTGTTTCCCCTTGGGGATTTAGTTTCGTCTGAAGAGAAGACTTTTGACTGTCCATAAGTAGGTAATCAAAATTATTTCGTTCTATAATTATGTTCGCGATGTCGACATATCAGCCCCTCCGTTTCAATCCTTGTTGCACGCCGGGCATACGGCAGAGATGTCGTAGGTGATGGTGAACAGCGCCATTCCGTAATGGTCTTTGTTTCGGAAGCCCGACGACTGTATGCCGAGCGGTGCCGAGAGTCCGTCGAGCTTGTCGCTCAGAGAAAAGTGCATGCGCCATTCCAACCCGAGGTTGAGCCTTGGCGCCGCCTTATATTTCAATCCAACTCCAAACGGCACATTCATCGTGAAAGCCTTTCCGATGTCGGAATAAGAGAAGCCCAAGCCCAACTGGATATACGGCACGAGGCGTTTGTAGCCTTGATAGCCCTCCACATAGCCGTAGGGCAGGAAATGCAGTTCGTAAAGCGCAGAGAGGTCGACGATGCCGCCTTTCATGCTATATTCCAAACGGTTTTCCGACGCTCCCGTCTCATTGGCAGGATAAAACGCCTTGAGCCCGTTGGTATTGTTGTTCCAGGCATTGTACGTCAGCGCCGTCTTGACCGCCATGCGCGGATTCAAGACAAACCTCAGCATGCCGCCGCCTGTCAGTCCCATCGCTCCGAAGAGTTTGGAATTGAGGTCGTTGACCGCATGGTTAACCCCGATGGCGCCGCCGATTTCCATCTTATACTCCACCTCATCCTGCGCCATGAGCGCCGGACGTGCCACGAGCGCCAGCACCATGAGCAGGGCGACCCGTCTTGAAAGTTGAAGGATATTGGAAATCATGCAATTGTAAATATCAAAACGTATGAAGAGGGGCGTTTGCTGTCTATGAGCAAATCCCTGACTCCGTTTATCGGTGTTGCGAGAAAGGCCCTTCAGCTGTATGTCGTGCGACAGCACAACAGACAGACATTTTCGAGCAACGGGCTCACCCTCTAAAAACGGGCTCACACATATATATAAATAAGCAGGCACTACCGACAGCCTTCCGGCAAGTCCGTAGCCCCTACCCTTTTCTTGCTTCAGAAAGCGCTGCCAAGCTGCTGACGGGCACTCTTCTCAAATTTCGTCTGCTCGTCAGTCCATCCCAAGCGATTATAGCGTCCGCGCCAAAGCGCACCAGTGGTGGATTCGAGCACCCATATAAAGTTGTTTGGCGTGGTGGTACCGGAAACGGCCGCCGCTTTTCCAACGAGATGGGCCAACGGATTGCGCACGTGCTTGCCCGGGACATCCCATGTGCGGCCGTTGTCTTGGCTCACATAGATAGGTGCCAAAGTGTTGTCGGCCTGCTGTCCGAGCAACCAGAGCGTATTGTCGTAAGTGAAGAGTGCAGGATTGCTAACAAACGGCAGGTTGGCATGCTGCTGACCAGTGATTTCCGGCAGGCAATACCAGCCAAAAACATTGGTGCCCGTCAAGTCGATGTCGCGTTTCCAGACGATGGGCTTGCCTTTCTGGGTCTGTCCGACAACGATGATATGCTCCATGCGACTGTCGGTGCGCGAGACATTGACAGTTCCTGCAAGATTTTTGACGGGAAGGCTGTCTGGCTCGTCGGCCTCATCGGCCTGCCAGGTCTGTCCGCCATTTGCAGAACTACAGAAGGCGCCGTCTTTCATTCCGTAGATACCAGCAGAACCAACGGCCAGAAGGACGTCGGGAGTTGAGGTCGCATTGATGGCATTCCATGTCACGCCGTCGGAAGAATGAGCCAGTCCAGCGGCAGTAAGGGCGTAGAAATTACGGCGTTCTGGGTCGGCCACCACCGAAGCTATCTGAAAACCTGCGGGCAAAGCGCTTGCCTGCACATTTCCAAGCGGATCGACAACAAGCACCTGTTCCCCGCTCTCGGCGTGTCCGAAAACGAGCAACGCATTGTCGGCGCGTCCCAGGGTGCGGTGTCCGCCCTGCAAGGCGGCAAACTGGCTATTGGCATCCACCACGTTTTTCCATACGAAGCTGTCGGCCTCTTCCTTGTGTACGTTGATTTTCACCTCATAGTGTTTCTTGGCCAAACCATCGTAGGCATTCACCGTGAGCATACGCGGCACGGTGAAGTCAGTGCTGTCGGTGGTTGCGAAGAGCGTGTCCTGGCCCGTTGTCAGCGATTTGATGGTTGTCACGCCCGAAGAAGTGAGCGTGGCGAAGGTCACGTGCGCCACATCGGTGCCCACAGGCAACGAGTCGACATTATAGATGCGATTGTTCACCTGGTCGATTGTCAACGGGTAATATCCTCCATTGAGGGTGATGGTATAGGTGCTGTCGGCCGTGACTTGCAGCGTACGCTTGAGTGTTCCGAGCGTAATCTTCGTCAAAGCACAATCGTGCGTGTCTACGTTAGAGGTATATTCCATATCGGAACTGCACGCTCCGAAACCCATTGTCAGCATTGCCAGCAAAACCGGCAGCAGAGCCAATTTCAAATTCTTCATATTTATATATAGGAGTGCCGTCTGCAGAGCAGCACGGCGATTTGTAAGATTCATTCTGAATGGCCAGAGCCTTCCTTCCCACGCACATTCCACGGCAGAAACGGCGGCAGGCGTTGGCAAATCAAGAGATTGGCGAAAGGAAGCAAGGCAGAGCGGGGAAGATACATTTGTCCAGCTGGGCAACACTTACCTCTGTTTAACTGTCGCTTTTTTCCGCAAATCGCCACCATAATGTATGCAAAAATACGGATAAATTTTCCAGTAGAGAAATAACCTCCCCTGTTTTGCATTTTTTATTACCTCTTTTGTCTGCGATTTTCGACGAACCGGGCATTTTCTACGATAAGTAATAGTAATAAAACAAGTTGCCTATGCCCACAACGCCGTTGCTTCGCGCCACGGAAAAAGCATATTTCCACGCCTACCGCTCCCCTGTCGCAATCATCAATCACCCAGACGCAAGACGAACTTCACACCGATGCCCGTTTGGCTGTGGCCTGCAAGGGCGATGAAGCCGGCGATGTCGACAATGGGGGTGGAAAGGCCGTAGCCCCACTCACTATAATAGCCCAAAGTGCCGACATTGAGGAGGTTGATATAGAGACGCTCTTTTTGCACCACCCGCGTCAGCCAACGCAGGCGGGAGAAAAGCATCATGGGACTCTCGTAGGCGGCGGAGAGGCGCACGTAATGGCGCGATTCGTTGTACCAGCGGGCATCGAGGAGCTGAAACTGGCCAGAAAGTTCGTCGTGCCAGTTGCCAAAGAGATGGTTATTGCGGAAATAGTCGTAATCAAGGAAGCAGTCGGGCCCACGGCGCGTGAAGAATCCGCAGCCTCCTCTGAAATAGAGGGCACGCAGAGCATAGAGCGGCAGCGTGTATTGCACGTCGGTCTCTATGCGCTCGTAACTCGTTGAAGCATTGAAGGTGGAGAGGCCGCGCTCATAGTCGACCATAAAGGTGGGCCACTTTGAACGCAGCGGCACAGCGTGGCCGTTGCCGTCGCGATAATGATAGAGCGCGGGCGTCCAACTGACGGAGAGGCGCGGCGCAAAACCAGTCAGCGTGCGTGCCATGCCATTGGCCGCCGCCACTTCATTCCATTGCAGGAGGTTGCGACGATGGAGACGCCAGCCCGCACTGAGACGCAGGCCGACGACGGGCGAGAAGGCGAAGGTGGCCAAAAGACGGTTGTCGCGGTAATAAGAGAAATCGTAGGTGTCGAACACCTTCGTCAGCGAATCGTAATTGGTGATGCCATGCAGACGTTGGCGCACCTCATCGGCCTGCCGGGCGTTATAGATATGGTCTCCGCCGGAAGCCTCGAGCGTGAAGCAACCATCATGGCGAGGCAAGACGTTGAGCCTCAACGGCAGATGCCAATAAACCTGCCGTTCCTTGAAGTTATAGCCCACGCGCGGCGCAAACTCAAGACTGCGTTGGCGCGTAAAGTCGGCATGGAGGTTCAGGCGTGTTTGCAAAGTCATTCCACGCGAGCGCGACCACTGGAGCATCGAAGGCGTGAGCATGGCGGGGAGTTTGAGGCGCGTTGAAGGAGCAATGGAAAGCGTGTGGCTGTCGAACAAGAGGTTTTCCGTGGCGTCCGACATCCTGAACACATGGCGCCCGCCGGCCTTTTCTCTGGAAACGGAATCGGCTGGCTGCACATTGGTACGCAAGGAGTCGCGCGAAGCGGCCCTGTCGTAGATGGCTTGCTGGTGCGGCTGCAAGGGGAATGGACGGTGTTGGTCGAAATAAGCCTTGTTGCGCCGCATGCTGGTGGTGTCGGTGTGGAGCTGATAAAGCCTTGTCAAATCAAAGCGGTTCTGCTTTTCCACTTCCACCCGCTCCGTGTATTTCTCCATCTGATAGTTGGCCTTCGCCTCATAAGCCTCGTCAATGCGGTTGCCGAGGAATCGCAGGCGCGAAGTGAGCAAAATGCGGTTGGGCATCAGGGCGCTTTGTCCGTCGCGCCCCATCTCCCCCACCACCTGGATGTGGCTCCATCCGTAGCTAAAGCTGAGAGAGAAGGCCACCACGCGCCCCGTCTGCTCCTCAATGGAGAGTGTTCCTCTAACGAGCTGTGTGTTGGAAATGCGGGGGTTGACCTGCACACAAACAACACGCCGCCCCTTAGAGATGTAGCACGACTGATAGCGGTAGCGATAGTATTTGCGGTTGCGGCGGTTGACGGGCGAAAGGATGCGATCGGTGAAAATATTCGGCTCGTAGATGGAAAGGCTGTACCGCCCAATCCATCCGTCTCTCTCCTGGCGGAGATAGGGCATGGTGGAAAACGAGGCGATGTCTTTCTTGTAGACCTCTGCCGGCGGCCGAAACTGATATTGCGACATCTGCTCGCCGAAATATTCATGGCTGCCGCGCTCAAGACGCAACATATCGGGCATATAACGCGTGAAAATGTTGCGGCGCTTGGTGGCCAGCGTGTGCCGCACATAAACGCTGGAACGGAAGGCAGCGGCCCGCAGGCCGTAGCGCTGCGTGAAAGTGAAGACGCGGGCCATCACGCTGTCGGCATTGATGCTGTCGCGTCGGCGTGCCGAGGTGGCGGCAATGATTTCGTTTCTGTCTGTTTCCGCTGCGATGGAGAGGGCCGAGGCAAGGGTGTCGACTTCAGTCGATGCCTTCCTCCCAGTGGCGGCAGAGGCCGCCGCGTGTATCAAGCTCAGCAAAACGCACAAAAAAATCCCCAGACATTCCCCCTTCAAAACAGGCGCAACAAAGGTGCCCCGACAGAAAAGGATATGTCTGGAGATGAATTGGCTCATTTATGGACGTTCTGAAAATTCCAGTGGCATTTGCCACGCTGGGATTCATTGTTCCCGCATGCTGCCGAGAGGCGCCGATGGCCTGTCGGTGGAGCACACGTTTTATTACTTACTATAAAGCAACCACGCGCCGGCGTAAGTTTCCTTCAACTGGTTGCGCGACTGAACGGCAGAAGCCTTGTCATCATAAGAAGAAGCAATCACGCGGAACCAGCCAGTGTGGCCATTGATGGTCTCGTTGGTCTTCACCACGCGTGAAGCATACCCCTGATTCTTCAGGCGCGTCATCAAACCTTCAGCGTTGGCCTGAGTCAAGAAACTGCCGACAACAACACTGTAAGTGCGGAGCGCTTCGCCATTAACAACGGTGAAACCGCCACTGATGGTGCGCACGTCGCTGTTGTCAACGGCCTGAGAGGGAGTTGTCGTAACCGGCGTGACAGCCACTTCGTTCTGAGTCGGAGTGGTCGTTACGCTAACAGTGGTGGCCTCGTCAGTTGTGCTTGCCGACTGCTGCGCCTTGGCTTTTTCAAAAGCCTGACGGTAGGCGCTTTCCTGAGACTTACAGCTGCCCAACAGCATAATGGAGCAGAGAGAGATTCCAAAGATGAGAGTTTTCTTCATGGGAATGAATCGTATTTTTTAATGTTATGTTTCAGTTATATTTCAGTTTAGTTTCAGCACGCTTTGCTGCTTGGCCATTTCCAAATATTTTCAACGCTGGTCGTGCTTGTTTGCAAAGTTACCCTATATATTTTAGTCCCTGCTACGTTCAATGGTTAAACATTTTTAAAGAACAGGCATTTAACCGATGTTGTCCTAAAAATATGCCCTTTCTTTTTGGATATTCGGAAGCAAACACATATATTTGCGGTATGGATTGAGACAACGGGCGCTGACAGACAACGCCCCTTTATCACAACCTGAGAACAGAACAAGCGGGCAGCGCGAAAGCGCGAGGCCGCAGATGTGTAACCTCTAAAAAACGAATATCATGAAAGGTTTGAATCTCGTTGCTGCATTCCTCGGCGGAGCTGTCGTCGGCGCAGCATGTGGTGTGCTCTTCGCACCAGAAAGTGGTAAAGATACACGTGCAAAAATAGCAGAGGCCCTTCGTAAAAAAGGCATCAAACTGAGCAGTCAAGAATTAGACAACTTGGCGGACGAAATCAAAGAATGAGCCTGACGCATTTGACTTATTAACAACAATTAGGAAGAAAGGGGAACGGCTGCAAAGCCTCCCCTTTTTTCATAAGTAAAAACGACAAGAACCATGTTTTCTAACGACCAAAAGATTGACGCCGCCAACGATCTCCTGCGCGAAGCGAAGCAATATGCCGACCTGCGACTGCAACGGCTGAAGCTCGACTTCGTGAGCAAACTGACGCTGCTGCTCTCCGCCCTGGTGGTCAGCATCGTTCTGCTCGTGATATTCGCTGTGGTGTTTCTGTTTGTGGCCTACACCTTGGCATTAGCGCTGGCACCGCATGTCGGCGGCCTGCACTGGGCCTGCGCCATCATCGCTGCGGGCGGCATCGTGTTGGGAACGCTGTTCTACGCCTTCCGACGCCCGCTCATCGTGCAACCGCTGACCAACTTCGTCGCACGCCTCTTCCTCGAAAAGGACACGGAGGATGACGACGACAACGAAGAGGAGGACTGATTTATGGCAAGAAGAAAAGAATATACCCTCGAAGAAATCCACCGCCAAAGGCAGAAGCTCTCCAAACGCATCGACAAAAAGGAGCAGGAGATACGCCGAAAATGGCGCGACCTCGTGGCGCCGCCAGAAGTCGACGACACGCTCCACCTCTGGACAAACCGAGCCGAAGCGGCCTTCTCGCTCTACGACGGTTTCATGACGGGCTACAAACTCCTACGCTCGTTCGGCTTCTCGTTCGGACGGAAAAAGAAGAAATAAGTACAGGTCAAAAAAACGATCAACTTATTCTTTCACCATCACTAAGCGGCTGCCAGACCGCCGGCAGAGCGCACGCGCCACGCCCGCATCTCCACGACGACCCTAAAAGAAATCGCATTTGGAAACCCGAAATTTCCGAATGCGATTTCTTTTTTGGCCGAACATGGCGGCAAATGGGCCGCGAGCGCATCCCCAACAAGATACACACGGCACAGGCCGCCCCGCCGCCCCCGCCTTCATCAAAACTCAAGCTGGAAGCCCTTCGATTTCAGTTCCGCATATTTCTCTGCATTGAAGCTGAAGAGATTAGCCTCCCTTCGCTGCGAAGGGTTGGCAGTGTCGCCCGTCAGCTCGAGCATACCCAGGCGCCTCATCTTGTTATAGAAATTGCGGCGGTCGAAGCGCATATCGAGGATGGCTTCATAGAGGTTTTGCAATTGCTTGATGGTGAACTTCTCTGGCAGCAGTTCAAACCCAACCGGCTCGAAATGAATCTGTTGGCGCAGCGTCTTTTCCGCCTTACGGAGAATCTGGTCGTGGTCGAAAGCCAGCGGCGGCACTTCGTCAAGGGCAAACCATCGCGCGTCGGACGCATCGTCGCCTCCCTTCACCTCCTGCATCCTCACCAGCGCATAATAGGCAATGGTGATGACCCGTTCGCGCGGATCACGCTGCGGAGCGGAAAACGTGTGAAACTGACGGATGTAAGCCCCTTCCAATCCAGTCTCCTCCTTCAATTCGCGCAACGCCCCTTCTTCGGCGCTCTCGTCCATATTGAGGAAACCGCCCGGAAAGGCCCACCGTCCCTTGTAAGGCGCCATGCCGCGCTCAACCAGCAACACCTTTAGTTTGACACCATCGAAACCGAAGATGACACAGTCGGTCGTCACGCTCGGATGCGGATACTTGTAGCTATATTTCAGCCCTTCGTTTGCTTTGTTTTCTTCGCTCATACACAATTTGCGTTATATCTACGCCACAAAGATAGGGACTTAATTTCGATTCACAAAATAATTGGGGTGTTCAAAATTGAAATATCAAAGGCTTCCTGAAAAGCTTGGCAAGTTGTCGATTCGCGGCCGAAGGTAGCGCGACTCGCGGCCGAAGGTAGCACGACTCGCGGCCGCGAGTAGCACGATTCGCGGCCGCGAATCGATAAGGTGCGAGTACGAAAGGATAGCGAAAAATCTACATGTTATACCTGCAATCTTCGTTCTCGTTGGTAATCAAGTAAGTTCCAGCATCCGTAAAGACCACCTTATCTGGCCAAAAATTGAGCGACTTCATGGCCATCTCTAACGTTGTCGGAATGTTGTGATAGTAAATACCTTTCTTACATACAACGACGACGCCTAAATTGGTCACACAAGCATATTTTAGGTGTCCGTACATTTTTCCAGCCTTTTCAAGAACGGCAATAACGTTTGTATCAGAGCCCGTCAAGTGCCTGTCTGTAATGATAAGATACCGACCATTTTCAGAAATGGAGACGCAATAAATTTGCTCATTATTTCTTTCATATTGTAGGAGGTCTTTCTTCATGGCCGCAGGAATATTCCCGCGCCAGCTGTTTCGTCCGAAGACAACACAATGGTATCCAGAACGCGTCATACAAACAGAAGCAATCTTATTTCCATTTGCCCTCAGCTCTTTCAAATTGGCAGCAAACTCAGACCAAGCCTGTTTATAGGCACAATCGTTCATGCCGTGAACGACAACGCCAGCACCTCCATCAGTCAAAGTGCCCAACCGGCATTTTCCATTCCATTTCTTGATATAATTCGTCAATAATGGAAGTCCGACAGCGCTGTCTGCATACGTTCTCGTTGTGCCATAAAGCGGAATCCTAATGGCATTGCGAGCCGATTGTGTGATGGTGATTTTCTTTTCCACCGTGCCGTTGGAGAGCTTGAAATAGTCTGCACGAGCATTTCCTGTTTTGTTTTCGTCAACAGAAATGGTCAGTACGTTTCCACTACGGCTCAGGTGTCCCCACGATGCTGTCCCGACAGAAATGTGCCAATCTGCCGACGAAGAAACCGTTATGGTTACAGTTCCGCTATCAGCAGAAAATCTTAGGGAGGATGCCGAAACGCTCAGACTGTTCTCTTTAGGAGAAGGCTCATCGGCCCCTTTCTGAGTGATATCGACTCTGATTTCTTGATTCCCAGATTTCAGGCAGAAATAATCTTTTCTGGAATTTGTGGAAGTGTTGGCCTCAACCTGAAGTGTCAGATAGTTTCCTTCCTTACTTAAATGCCCCCACGAATTAGGCCAAGTCGAAATATACCATGATTTTTCCGACGAAACATAAAACACCTTTTTTCCGCCAGCGGCGTCTAACGTAGCCAGCGTTGGGGATATAGCAAAGGGCGTGGTTGTCGGTTCCGCCACAGTGGCTTTTCTTTTTCTTTTGGCAACAGCCGTTGTGGAACGCACCTGGCTTTTCTTTTTGGGCGAAACAGCTTCCGCCCTCTTCGCAGGAGCCACTGGGACTTGTTCTTTGGCCACTCTTGTTCTATCGGCCGTATGCCTTTTCTGCGCCTGCATGTTTGAGGCCAAGAAGATCGACAAGAGGATGAATAAAATGGTCTTGTTCATAACGATTGGTTCTTATGTAATGGTAAGTAGGTGTTCAGAATTATCAATATAAACTAATTTTGAACACCTACTTACAACACCGAAGTTAGCGAAGCTCACCGATGAGGATGATAGATTTTATTTCCATTATCCAGATCATACAACACCCTTGAATGGTCGTACCATGTACCAGTATAGGGAGTGTTATTCACGAAACTACCAGAGAAATGAGATTTGTCGGAGTTCATATACAGCATGCCCTGCGTCCACTTGTCGCCATTCATGGCACCATAGAAGTAATCGCCGCCTTGATAAAATAGGATGGCATGGTCGTCCTGCCGCTTTCCGTTGACAAAATTTCCGATATAGTATTTTCTTCCATCCCGGTCGTTCTTGGGATAGATGGCCACTCCCGTTCCATGGGGTTTTCCGTTTTTCAACGGACCATAATACACAAATTCGCCCGTTTCATAATGCGTCACCTCCGACGGGAAGAGCACCTTATTCCAGATGACAAAGCCAAACAAAATCGTGATAATGCCAAGCAATCCGAGCCACACCGTATGCTGCTGTTTCCGTTGTGACTTTCTCAGCCGATTGTGTAAATCGGCAACCTCAGCCAAGGCTTCGTCTTTTTCCTTATGAAGCGACGCTATTAGTTTGGTCATGTATCCGTTTGCGATTTCGTTGTCGCTGGTGTTGACCGTCACCACGTTGTGATTGCACGTAGCCTCAACAATCTGCTTGTCCGTAGAGAGATGGCCAAGAACCTTTCTGGTGTGTGTGCCATTGTAAGTGGACGACAATGGTTTGATGCCATATTCTTTGGCATGCCTTTCAAACTTGGCATTCAGAAACGCCTTCAACGCTTCAACCCTTGGGGCTTCATTATCGAAACTGCTGACCGAGAAGCGAAGCGCACCGTTATCTGCAAATTCGAGAATACGACCGGTTTCCACCAACAACTGCTCCACGGCTGTTCCGAAGAGTTTTTTGAGTTTCAGCGGGCAGGTGACCTGACTCTTGTTTAAAATCAGACACAACCCGATACATTCCTTTTCCGTCAGACGCTCAACATAGGCATAGTGCACCAAGTCGTGGTCGCGGAAAACCGTCAAACAAGAATCTCCTTGCAAAGATTCTTGCAGCGAACGCAGGAACGAGGCGGTATAGTCGTTTGGAAACTGACTATACCGTCCCTTGGGCGTTCCGAAAATATACAAGCTAAAATTCATGGTTGTTTTTCAAATTCGATGACGCCGTTTGATTCGTCGAGAGCATGTTTTGGCAGCCGCTTGATGACGTTTTGCCCCAACAGCAGAGGCGCTTCTTGATTGGGGGTCACCAACGCTTCAACATCCTTCACTACAATGTATTTATTGTCTCGTCCCTGGATATAGATTTCCTTGATTGTAAATACAGCCGATTCGGTTGTTGAGCCGTCAGCGATTTTCGAGAATGCAGGCCCTTGATAGTCGTCCATGCTGATTTTCCCTTCTTTGGCCAGTTTTTGCAGTTCAAGTAAAGAGATGCAGGTGACAGAAGCACCAGTGTCCCAGTACATATTAAAGGGGACGCCGTTCAGAGAAACCTGAACTTCCAGTAAGTCGTTGTTAATCCGTTTGAACGGCACAAGAATTTTCTCGCCCTTGACCTTATTCTTTGCCACGACAGAGGTGTCGACATTTTCTCCCCAGACATTATCTCTCTTTGAGGGCTTCTGACCACCGCCACATGCCGTGAGAACAACCGTGGCAGCTAAGGCTATAATGAGTGATGTTTGCTTCATGATTAAAATGCTTTTTTAGTTTTACCATATCTGCCAGTGGTGCCAAACGGAAACATGTCTTTTGTTCGATGGCCTATTCCAGCAGATTATTTTTCTTGTTTTTTTTAATTCGGTTTATTGCCATTGGTCGCGCCAGACGAAGATCCACCTGACTGCGTGGAAGGCGATGGAAGTTTTATGTCTGTTTTTCTTGGACGCTCAGACCCTTTTCGACTTGCTTTCTCATTGTCTTTCAGCACTTTTTCCTTATCATTCAAGCGTCTGTTCCAGTCATTAGAAAACAATCCGTTATGTCGTCTGAGCAATATTTTCCCCCTATCGATTTCCCTTTGGCTTATCTCTTTTTTTGCGAGAATATTACGAACTTCGTTATAGTCCCTGCAAATGCCTTCCCAACGGTTTTTATCTTCTTCTCCAAACCCGATGAATTCCATAAAATCCCGATTCATTATATAGAATCGACTTATTTCATCCTGCTGATGTTTGGAGCTAACAATAATATTCCATAGCTTATTTTCAAAAGCCTGTTTCATCTGTCCCTTAAACGTTTCAGCCTTTGGCTTTCCTTCAACATACGCAAGGGCATCCGAGAAAGCTTCTGCGTCAAGCAAGCGCTGCAATTCCTTTTCATCAATCTCACGATCCGCTTCATGGCGTGAGTCTGACGTAGGAGATGCGTCGAACGTAATAAGCGCAGAGGTGGGATTGGTTTCCACTTCAGACGATTTCTCTTCTTTATCTGAACCAAGAATGCTAAGTGCGAGAACGAAGCAAATGAAGATACAGAGAACGCCCAATGCCCCCAGACAAATTTTCTTGTTTTTCTGCAGGAGTTCGAGAATATCTTTTTCCAACGGGTTCTCTTTCTTCTCGTCTTTCTTCTTTTTCTCCTTGGCCTTATTCTTATGGAAGCACGTATTGCAGACATCTCCACCCGTCTGACTGAAAGCCGAAACGGGCTTGTTTTTTCCACACTTCACACAGACGCGGCTGGACAACCGTCTTTCCTCCACCTGCTTCTTTTTCTGACATTCCTTGCAAATGGTGGCTTCTGTAGATTCAAACTCAGACAGGGGTTTGTTTCGCTTGCAAGAGTAACAATATTGGGTTTTGGCTTCGTCATGCCTCATATCATCTGCGACACTATTCGTTCTTTCATACAGACCTTTTATGATTCCCGACAAAGATTCATATTTTCCCCATATATCCCGAAAGGCTGCATTCTCTTCTGCATCTTCAATCGTTGGCACATACCTGGACAAATTCAGCAGGATTTCGCTAACCTTACGATAAATCTGCTCCAAATCGCGTGCATTTTCTCGCGTTGGGTTGGCGGCAATTGGCAAAAGGAAGGCATTGAAGGCATGAAGTCCCTGAATCAGTTCCTGCAAATCCAATTCTATTTGCGAAGAGGTTTCCTCTTTCAATACGGGTTTGTCCACTATGTCGGAGGAGATTGAAAGCCATGTGTATTTTCTGAAAGCGTCCTGCAACTGGCTCTCGCCAATTGGCTTGACGAAAGAAACCACTTGTCCCAGGCTACCCATTGCAAAGGAACTGTCGTAATGTTCTGTCCGGGTTCTTCCTGCTGTGAAGATGTTGGGCAAATTCGTTTTCAGCCAATCCACATCATCCGGCCTTTCCTCGAATTTCCGTACGGTATATTCCAACACACCTTCTTCATTTTGTTTTATCACACTGTGCTCGGTGACAAAGCGTTCGAAGAGATATTCGAAATATTCCAACACAATCTTGAAATCCGGACAATAAGTACCATTCTCCATAACCACCGACATGCCGAAAAAAGCATGCTGCGGTTGGCGACACACTTCCTTCATACCATATCGAAGATAGGTATAAATGGTTTCTCCGTTTTCCTTCCGGTTGATTAAGAATCGGCGTCCACGGCGCGAGGATATGTAGAAGCTCTTGAAATAGTCGGTAAATTGTACGTCCTTTTCATAGAAATCAAATCCTTGCGGAACACCATATATATATGTTCTCATAAGTCGTTCAATTCGTCTTTGTTAATTTCGACAGCTATCGCTCTGTCCATGTAAAGAAGCGTAGCAAATCCGCCTTCACCATCAATATTGTATGAAATGCTCAAGACCACGTTTCCATCGTCAAAGGAAGCATTTTTTTCAGAGGGTTTATCAACAACCATACGGCGAGAAACCTGTGGATATTTTCTTACGATGTTTTTTAAGATTGTGTCATAAATGCGCGTTGCTTCTTCTTTGTCACATTTGGTGCTAAATCCAACATAATGCAGTCTGTTCTTATAAAACATGAATGAACAAGATTCCCATTTATATCCGGCATAGGTGACATCCTCTATATAGAGAACATCGTTGTCTTTATCTTCTTTGCATTTCAAACCATGACTTTGCAGTTTGCTGATAAGCTGCGCCTTCGTGGTCGTACCCAGTTTGCACCCCCAAAATTCATCTTTTATCTGTGCATTGGCTATGATGAAAAAGGTGAATGCAAACAACAGCGAAATAATACGTTTCATCTTATTTTTTCGGGGAGAGTGGTTAAACTTCTAAGTAGGTGGTCATAAATATTTTTACATTTTGTCAGTAGGCGTTCAAGAATATCCCGAACACCTACTGACACATAAAACAAGGTTCCCTTTATCTTATCGCATTCCATAATTCCTGGCAATACCAGTCTTTTTCTGGTGTCCATACTTCCCGTCCGTCTCCAGTGCGATTGAAAACTCCAGAAGAGAAGCAGACTGCCTTGAAATTATATTGGCCATACATAAATTTGGTCAATCCCGTATTCTGATACCTTGCAAAGATTCCAGGATATTGCTGTTTGATATTGGTGAAGAACACCTGTTTGTTCGGCTCCCCATTTGGCTTGTACTGATGACGGTGTTTGTCGGCCTTATTAAAAAGGAAAACAACCCGGTCTTGAGGAGAGATGAGACCCTGCATGCTGCATATTTTCTGGGCATACAGATTGCGCTCTTCCTGATTGCTTCCCCAGTCTTGCTCTACAAAAAACACCCAGATTTTCTTATTCATGCACGTACGTATCGCATTGATATAAGTGGGAAATTCCAAACTGGCATGCCCATCAAAATAGTGTTCGCCAGGAGCCTCCAAAATCTGGCATAAGGGCCGTCCGATAGAGTCAAGCACCTTGACGAGCATGAAGCTGATAATGTCGGTACCGCCAGGAGCATAGGTGCTATAGGCCATATCCTTCAAGCCGGCGCACATTTTTGTATAATGCTTGTCGGTCTGCGGACGAAAGAGGGCTTCAGGAACAACCTGATAATTATTTTGCTCCAGAAAACGAATCATTCTCAAAAGCGTCAGTGTCTTTCCTGAAGCTGGCGAGCCAAAGAACACCACAATGGGTGTACTCGCGTCTGGAATGGTGACCGTGATGTTGTTGACATCATGAATTTCTTCATCTGTATAGGTATCCTGTAACACCGTACTTTTCTTTTCCGTTCCTCCATTCTCGGAGACTGGCTTGTCATTTACGAGTTTATCAAAATCTGCCATAGTTTCTTTTCTTTACTAAATTAGGGTTCGAGATTAAGTAATGGTAAAAAAATAACTTGAACAATTTTGAAGGGTAAGGAGTTGTATCTTTATACCCTGTCTTTTTGCCGTTTTTGGAATTTGTCATCGGTCACATAGCCCGCTATGCTCCCTCTTCCAAATTTCAAAACCAACAAAAATACAGGTCAAAATTGCTCAACTTATTCTTTCACCATTACTGTAATCCTCTGCAAAGTTATTAAAAACCATCGAGAAGCCTTGGATGAACGGCCAAGAAACGGGCGGATGCACAAAAAATGGGGGCGGGAGGGCTGAAAGTCAATACAAATCATTAAATTTGCTACACCAATAAAAATAGTACATTTTTTAATCCGACTCCAACTGATGAAAATAGCTTTAATAGGTTATGGGAAGATGGGCCACATGATTGAGGAAATCGCTCGCTCGCGTGGTCATGAAATTGTAAGTATCATTGATGTGGACAACCGTGAGGACTTCCAGTCGGAAGCCTTCTGCAGTGCAGACGTGGCCATCGAATTTACTACTCCGACGGCGGCTTATGCCAATTACGTGGAAGCCTTCAAGGCCGGTGTCAAGGTGGTGAGCGGTTCAACAGGATGGCACAAAGACCATGAAGACGACGTGAAGCGGCTGATTGCTGAGGGCAACACCCTTTTCTGGGCATCGAACTTCTCGCTCGGCGTGGCCATTTTCTCGGCTGTCAACAAATATCTGGCACGCATCATGAACCAGTTTCCCGACTACGACGTGACGATGGAGGAGACCCACCACGTGCACAAGCTCGACGCGCCGAGTGGCACGGCCATTACGCTCGCTGAGCAGATTTGCGACAATCTCGACCGCAAGGAAGGCTGGGTGAAGGGCGAGGTGCATAACGCCGACGGCACCGTGACGGGAAGCAAGGAGCAGCCCGCCAATCTGTTGCGCATCGATGCGGTGCGCCGCGATGAAGTGCCGGGCATTCACACCATCACCTATAACAGCGAGGCCGACGCCATCACCATCACCCACGATGCCCACAACCGCCGCGGCTTCGCCCTCGGAGCTGTGCTCGCCGCTGAGTTTACCGCCAACCACACAGGTTTGCTCACCACCGACGACCTTTTCAAGGGCATGTTCTGAACATCTGAGGGGGAAGTTTAGCGCTCTCCCGAAAAAATAATCCACAGTCAACAACATGTTTTTCAAGAATATACCGCCCCGCCGACGCGGTTACATCAAGTTCGGCATCGTGCTCGCTCTCTACCTCCTCTTCCTCTATTGGGTTGGCTCTTGGTGGGGACTCCTCGTCGTGCCTTTTATCTACGACGTCTACGTGAGCAAATTCATCAACTGGGGATGGTGGAAAAACTCCAAGAACCGCACCGTTCGCCTCGTGATGAGCTGGGTCGACGCCATCGTCTTTGCCCTCGTTGCCATCTATTTCCTCAACCAGTTTTTCTTCCAAAACTTCGTGATTCCGTCGTCGTCGCTGGAGAAAACATTGCTGACGGGCGACTATCTCCTCGTTTCCAAACTCTCCTACGGACCGCGCATCCCGCAAACGCCGCTTACCATGCCGCTGACGCAAAACACCATGCCTATCACCGGCACGCGCAGCTATTTTGAATGGCCGCATTGGGACTACCGACGCGTGAAGGGACTGGGCGAAGTGCAGCTCGGCGACATCGTAGTCTTCAATTATCCTTCGGGCGACACCGTCGCTTCGAAACATCCGGAGCAGGACTATTACGGAATGGTCTATCAGTTGGGCGTCGGGACGCAGATGCAAAACGGCACCTACCGACAGCTCACGCCAGAAACCCCTGTCACCGAGCAGCGTGAGGAATATGCCCGCCGCTATGCCTTGGGACGCCTCGTGATGAGGGAGATGCCAGAGGAATTTGGCGACATCATCACGCGCCCCGTTGACCGCCGCGAGAATTACGTGAAGCGCTGCGTGGGACTCCCGGGACAGATGTTTGAAATCAAAAACGACATCATCTATCTCGACGGACGCCCCATGAAGCAACCCGAAAATGTGCAATTCCGCTATGAGGTCAGCTTCATCATGGCCCTCGACGAGGACACCAAGAAAGAACTCGGCATCACGGACGAAGAGCTCGGCTATCTTTCTTCGGGCGCAGGGTTCCCCATGACCGACCATGTCAAGAAGGAACTCATCCGCCGAGGCTTCATCTCGCCCAACCCACGACGCTTCCCGCTCTCAGGTGGCGACGAACTTTTCCCGCTCGACAAGGCTAAGAAATGGACGACGGCCAACTATGGGCCGTTTTGGATTCCGCAGCGCGGAGTCACTGCGGTGCTCTCGCTCGACAATCTGCCTCTTTATGAACGCGCCATCCGCGTTTATGAAGGTAACGACCTGAAAGTCAAAAACGGAAAGATATATATCAACGGTAAGGAGACCAACCAGTACACCTTCAAAATGAACTACTACTGGATGATGGGCGACAACCGCGACAATTCCGCCGACTCCCGCTTCTGGGGCTTCGTGCCAGAAGACCACATCGTGGGCAAACCGCTCTTCGTTTGGCTCTCGCTCGACCCCGACTACGGTCTCTTTAGCGGTAAAATCCGTTGGAGCCGCATCTTGAAGTGGGTGGCGAATATACAGTAAGTAATGGGGGATTTCCCGACGCCCTTTGCAGAGGTTCACAACGCATAACAACTATGGTAACCATCAAGCGCTATATCGGAAAAATTCGCAAACCGCTCCACTGGAAGGGGCGGAAGGCTTTCTTGCGCTTTGCCGTGTTGCCAGCGTTGCTGGCCGTGGCGTTGCTGTTGGTGGTGAGGATGATGGTGGTGACGCAATATGAGATGCCCTACAACCGCTACGACCTCGACCTCCTTCAAGGCGATCGCTTGGCTGTCAATCGCTTGGCCTACGGATGGACCACACCGCTGCCGCGTCTCTTCGGAGAACACCATGTTGGTGAATGCCTGCCGAAAAAGGGTGACCTTGTTGCTTTCGCCAGTCCGGCGGGCAACGACCAGGTGCTCGTTGAGCGCGTGGAGGCCCTGCCAGGTGATACCGTTGTGGTGGAGACCCTCTTGCGCGACGGGCAAGAAATGGTGCGACGCTTTGTGGTCTGCAAGGGCTACGGCCAGTTTGGTAACTACATCGTGCCCCTGCGCTGCATCATAGGCCGCGTCTTCGGCATCACTTATTCCGTGGCCCCCCAAGCACCTTTCTACCGCTGCTTCCGCCGCGAGCGCTTCCTCTTGAAAACCGACGATTGAAGGGGCAGGAGAGCGGTTGCGGCGCAGCTGCCCCTGAAAGGGGCGCATATCGTTGGCGGGGCTTGCCCCGCAATAAGATTCGAGATATGTGCCCCTTTCAGGGGCGAGGTTCATTAATCGGCCCCAAGAGGTAGGGGCAAGCCCCTACCCTAA
>OLWK01000267.1_pt1 | contig 32912 bp, 26 predicted proteins | sample 1674141 | NCBI WGS metagenome assembly OLWK01 (sample SAMEA103958148, study PRJEB25191) | human gut metagenome | reverse complement strand
TCGCCCTGCTCCACGCGGTACTGCTTACCGCCGGTAACAATGATTGCGTACATTTTGTTCATTCCTTTTCGTTGTACTCGCTGGTCGTAAAGGCAGGCCCTTACAGCGGGCCATTTCAGGCGCCCACACCATGCGGCTAGAATATTATAGCAAAAACCAAACCGGATTGCAAGAGGAAATTTCCCTTTTGCGCAAATTTTTTACGCTTTTTTCTGCCCGGCCTGTTCTATGGCGGCTTTCACCTGCGCATTATAGGCCTCGGTCTTTTCCAAAAACAGCTTGCGCGGGCTGGAGGCCAGCAGCTGAGTGTCCTTACCCGCAAAGGAGATGGGGCCGTCCAGCTTCTTTTGAGCCGCCTTGTTCTCAGCGTTCAGCGCCAGCGGCACAAACAGGGGCTTGTCCTTGAGCTTGCGGGTAAAGTACACCTCTGCCGCAATGCCCGCCACCACGGCGATGCCTGCCACCAGCTGGGATACCCGCAGCCCGATGGAGGGCACCAGCATCAGGCTGTCGGTGCGCAGACCCTCGATCCAGAAACGGCCTGCGCCGTACCAGATCAGATACCGCAGGGTGATGTCGCCGTTGAACTTGCGTTTTTTGATGTAACGGAACAGCAGGAAAAAGCCCACAAAGCACCAGATGCTCTCGTACAAAAAGGTGGGATGCACCGGCAGGTTGGGGTCGATGACCACACCCTTGGGCACCGTGACCGTGCTGCTCATCAGATAAGCACGGGTAGCCTCGCTGTACATTCCCCACGGCAGGGTGGTGTTGCAGCCAAAGGCCTCCTGATTGAAAAAGTTGCCCCAGCGACCGCAGCCCTGCCCGATGAGAAAGCCCATGGCGGTAAGGTCGAACATGGGCAGCACCGGCACGCCCCGCCACTTGCAGGCCAGACCGCCGAACAGAAAGCCGCCGATGATGCCGCCGTAGATGGCAAGGCCGCCATCCCGGATGGCGATCATCTCCCAGATGCTCTCATATTTAAAAGGTGCCATAGCCACATAATAGGCGCGGGCGCTGATGATGCCCAGCACTACGCCAATAAGGATGACGTCCACCATGCTGTCCGGGTCTACGCCAAATTCCAGACTGTGCCGGAAGGCAAAGACCAGCGCCAGACACAGACCCACTGCGATGCACACGCCGTACCAGTAGATGCTGACCCCGCCGATGGTAAAGGCCACGCGGTTCAGGTGAAAACTCAGTCCCAGACCCGGGAACTGTACCAGATTTGTCATTCTTCTTCCTCCTCGTCCTCTTCTGCCGCCTGCGCCGTGCCATCCGGCAGGATGTACATGGTAGCCATGCGGTCGGTGCACAGGATGTGCTGCAGGGCAGCGTCCGCATCCTCTGCAGTCAGCCCGGCCAGCATGGAGATCTGCTGCGCCACCGTCTGGCCGCTGAGGGCAAAGTCTGCCATCTGGCTGGCCGAGTCTTCCACGTTTTCCAGATTTTCGATCAGCTGGCCGTACTTTTCGTTCTTACACAGGGTAAACACTTCCCTGTCCACCCCTGCGGCGCGCACCCGGGCGATCTCGTCCAGCAGTAGCTGCCGCACGGTGTCCGGCACATCGCTTTCGCCAGTGAACAGGATGCAGCAGCAGCCGTCCACCCGCAGCACCTCGCCGCCAAAGCCGGGGTTCACAAGGCCTTCGTCATACAGGCGGCGGTACAGCGGCGACATCCCGCCCACGATGCAGCTGAGCACAAGGTCGTACAGCGCCTCGGTGCGCAGATCGTCCGCAGGCAGCGGCTCTTCCTTAAAGCCTACGCCGAAGCAGGGCTTGGAGACCGGCATGGTCAGCGTTTTTTCCGTAGCGGCAAGGGTCATAGGCTCCGTGGCCCACAGCCGCTGCACCTTTTCTGCCGGGCGGGGCTCCATCAGGCCGTGCCGCTTGCAGGCGGCAAGGATCTGTTCCATGGTGGTGTTGCCGGCCGCGGCCAGCACCATATTGCCCGGGGCATAAAAGGCCTTGCAGCTGTCGTACAGCATGGCGGACGTGATCTCAGCAATGCTTTCCACCGTACCCGCAATGTCGCTGCGGATGGGGTGGCTGTGGTACAGGCACTCGAACAGGCCGGTGATGAGCCGCCAATCCGGGCTGTCATCGTACATTTTGATTTCCTGCCCGATGATACCCTGCTCCTTGGCGATGGTCTGCTCGGTAAAATAGGGGTGCCCTACCATGCCCAGCAGCACGTCCAAGCTTTCGTCCAGCTGCTGGGTGGCGGTGAACAGGTAGCAGGTGCGGTCAAAGCTGGTAAAGGCGTTGGCGTTGGCACCGGTCTTTGCGTACTTGGCAAAGGCATCGCCGTCCTCGTCCTCGAACATTTTGTGCTCCAGAAAATGCGCCACACCCGCCGGCAGATGCACCGTTTGCCCGTTCAGGCAGAAATCCCGGTCGATGGAGCCGAACTTTGTGGCATAGATCACATGGGTGCTGGAATAGCCCGGCATGGGGCGCACCAGCACCGTCAGGCCGGAGGGCAGGGTCTGCCACTGGTCGGCCACGGTCTTTTCCAGCAGGGTCTGGTTATTCTGCGGCATGGGCAGCATCCTCCTTTGTAAGCAGATAGCTGACCGAGAGGGTCAGGCGGCGCAGGATATCCCGCACCTCGTCTTTGGTCACGGCGCGTAGAGCATTCCGCGCCTGCTCCGGGCTCTGGATGGGCGCAGCGCTGTTGGCACCGGCGCGCAGCACCTCGATGTAGTACCAGCTTTCGATGCCGCCAAGGCTGTCCTCTACCCCGTTCATGCCGCTGAGCAAGCCCCGGCGGCAGTCCTCAAATTCCTCGTCGGTAATGGGGCCGGTGCACAGGTCTGCAAGTTCCTTCAAAATGGCCTGCTCTGCGCGGGCGGCATCGGCGTGCTCCACACCGCTGTTCACCGCCATGCTGCCGGTAAAGCTTTGGAAGGAGGAGGAGCAGTAGTAGCACAGATGGTCCCGCTCCCGCACATTGAGGAACAGGCGGCTGGTCACGCTGCCGCCGTACAGCGCCATGGCAAGGCGCACCGCTGCCAGCTGCTGCGGCTGCATGGGCTGCCCCAGTGTGAACAGCATACACAGCTTTGCCTGCACCATATCGTAGTTTTCGGTCTTGTGCACCGGTGCAATGGTGGGCATGGCCATGTTTTCCACCAGCGGCAGCGGGGCGCGGTCGATGCAGGCAAGCTCTGCCAGCAAAGCATCCCGGATGGCGGCGGTCTGGGCAGTATCACAGCCCAGCACCAGCAGCTCAATGTTGGCGGTGCGCAGCATCTGCTGATAAGCGGCGGTCAACATGGCCGGGGTAAGGCTGTCCACCTCTTCCAGATAACCCTCCTGCCGCACGCCCGCCGGGCTGTCGCCAAAGAACTCCCGGTTGGCCTGATGCAGGCAGTAGATACGTTTATCGTTGATTTCATCCTCAAGGCCTTTTTTCAGCATCTGCTTTTCAATGCTGACGGCCTGCGGGTCAAAGCAGCCGTCCACAAGATAGGGATGGAAGGCCGCACCCAGCGCAATTTTGGTATACTCGGCGGTCAGCGCCTCGCCTTCCAGCGCAAAGGCATTCTTGATGCCGGTCACACTGACGCAGAGGTTGTGGTTGCAGCCCATGGGGCGGGCGTCCACGGTCAGGTCTGCGCCGTAGAGCTTTGCCAGCTTTTTGGTGAGGCGGGTCATATCCGGGCAGTCCGCATAGCCGCGCTCCATCACCAGCGGCAACAGCGCATGGGCAGTGGCCGTTTTACGCTGGGCCGGGAAGGCAAAGTGGATGCTGATGCGGCAGCGGTTGAATTTAGAAGCCGGGTCGCAGGAAAGATGCACACCCGGTGCAATGAGAGTACGTTCCAATGATAGTTCCCTTCTCTCTGTGCCGCAGCACAGAGCATTTGATTCAGTCTGCCCTCTGCAGGGCGATGAACTCTTCCAGGCTCAGGCCGCTGGCGCGGATGGCAAGGGCGTTTTCCACCCCTACATAGCGCCAGTGCCACGGCTCGAACACGATGCCGGTCGCGGCCTGCCGGTCCTGCGGGTAGCGCAGGATAAAGCCGTATTCCGCCGCGTAGGCCGTAAGCCACTCGTAGGCGCGGGTCTCTGCAAAACCGGTGTCCTGCTGCGGATTGTCCGCGCTGAGGATATCTGCCGCGTAGCCGGTGCCGTGCTCGTTGGCGTTGGCGACGGGCTGGATGGTAGCCGCCAGACGGGCGGCTTCCTCCTCGGACTTGCGCTTATCGCGGTAGGTCTGCACCCGGGCCTCGTAGGCGGCCTGCCGGGTGTCGGCGTCCTGATAACCGGCCACAAGGATCAGGCTAACCCCATCCGCCTGCGCGGCGGCAGCCATGCTGCGATACTGCATGGCTGCTTCGGCTTCCAGCTGCTGGCCGGTGGCCTCGTCGGCGGTATCCAGCAGCGGAGCAGGCTCAGCGGTATAGGGCAGGTTGGCGTTCACCAGTACCAGCCGGGCATCTGCGGCGTTAAATACATAGTCTGTGCCGTCGTACACGCTGGCTGCAAATACCTTTGGCCCGGCCAGCAGGCCGTGCACCTTGGGCAGCAGCCACAGGATGCCGCCGGTCAGCAGCGCCACCACTGCCGCGCAGCCGGCCAGAAACAGTACCCAGTTGCGGGCCAGCCGCAGCATTTTGCGGCGCTTCCATTGTTGATAGGTCAGGCGCTTTTCGGCAGGCGCTCTGGAGGTACGGGTGGATTCACTCATGCGGCGGGGCTCCTTTTCGGCATTGTTGCAGCGCCGGTGCGCCGCACAGATTCAAACTATATTATACACCCCTTTGCAATTTGTGTAAACGCCGCCGTGTGTAAAAAAATTATGACCCGCCCGCCCCCGGCAGGGAGCAGACAGGCCATAACTGAAAATTTTACGCAGATCAGTCAAACAGCATATCGTGGATGGCACCGACAGCCTTGTCGGCGTCTGCACGGTCGATGATGCAGGAGATCTTGATCTCGCTGGTGGAGATCATTTTGATGTTGATATTGTTGTTGGACATTGCCTCGAACATCTTGGAGGCAACGCCGCTGTGGCTCTGCATACCGGCACCCACAATGGAGACCTTAGCGCAGGTGGTGTCCACGCTGACATCGCTGAAGTGTGCACTTTCCTTCAGCACACGCATGGCCAGCTCGGCTTCGCCTTCGGAACAGGTAAAGCTGATGTCCTTCTTGCCGTCGCGGCCGGTGGACTGCAGAATGATGTCCACGTTGATGTTCTTCTGTGCCAGCAGGCCGAAGATTCTAAAGCTCATGCCCGGCTCATCGGGAACGTTGAGAATCGTGATAACGGCAACATCGGTGTCCTTGGCGACACCCTTGATCAGCATACCTTCCATGTCCTTTGTAACCTCCTTAACCACCGTACCCGGGATGGGGTTCAGGCTGGAGAGCACCTCCAGCTCCACATTGTACTTTTTAGCCAGCTCCACGCTGCGGTTGTTCAGCACCTGTGCGCCCAGAGATGCCAGTTCCAGCATCTCGTCAAAGGTGATCTCCTCCAGCTTACGGGTGTTGCTCACCTTGCGCGGGTCGGCGGTATAAACGCCCTCCACATCCGTGTAGATCTGGCAGCGGTCAGCGTGCAGGGCAGCGGCAATCGCCACAGCACTGGTGTCGGAGCCGCCGCGTCCCAGAGTGGTGATGTCATCCAGCTTGTTCAAGCCCTGGAAGCCTGCCACCACCACCACGCGGTTGCGCTCCAGCTCGGAGGAAATCCGCTCGGTCTCCAGCCGGGTGATGCGCGCCTTGGTGTAGGCACGGTCGGTACGGAAGCCCGCCTGCCAGCCGGTCAGGCTGATGGCATGGCAGCCCAGCTCGTTCAGCGCCATGGCCAGCAGTGCGATGCTGATCTGCTCGCCGGAGGCCAGCAGCATATCCATCTCACGCGCCGAGGGGTTATGGGTGATCTCCCCTGCCTTGGCGATCAGGTCATCGGTGGTGTCGCCCTGTGCGGAGACTACCACCACTACGTCATTGCCCGCGTTGTGGGTGTTGGCCACGATCCGCGCAACGTTGAAGATACGGTCACGGTCCTTTACGGAAGAACCGCCGAATTTCTGTACGATCAACGCCATATCTTGTCACTCTCCTCTTTAACGCCCCGCGCTTGCGGGGGGCTTGCCGGGCGGAAGCGTCCTTGCACTTCCCTTACCCATTTATCATTCCACGGTTGCGCCGGTGTTATCGGCATCCAGCTGCAACAGTGTAAATGCTTCACATCCGTCCAGACCTTCCAGCAGCTCCAGACCTTTTTCCAGCTTGGAATAGAACTTTTCGGCCTCGGCCTTTTCTGCCACAGCCATGACCGTGCTGCCTGCACCGGACACATACACGGCCTTTGCGCCGCACAGCCGCGCCATATCGAACACCTCGCGGGAGCCGGGCATCAGGGGCATGCGATACTGCTGGTGCAGCTTATCCTCGGTGGCAATGGCCAGCAGGTCGTGCCGCCCCTCGCAGAAAGCTGCGGGCACCAGCGCCGCACGGGACAGGTTATACACCGCGTCCTTATGGGATACCTCTTTAGGCAGGGCAGCGCGGGCTGCCTCGGTCAGCAGCTTGTAGTCCGGCACGATGGCAGCAAAGCAGAGGCTTTCGTCCACATTCCGCTTGACCGAATACACCTTGCCGTCCTCGAACACGCTGCTGGTCAGGCCGCCCAGTAGTGCCGGAGCCACGTTATCGGGGTGTCCCTCAATGGCAGTTGCCAGCGTGAGCAGCTCCTGCGTGTTGAGCACATCGCCCAGCATCCGGTTTGCGCCCAGCAGACCCGCGATAATGCAGGCCGAAGAAGAGCCCAGACCCCGTGCCATGGGGATGGGGTTCGTCTGGGTGATCTTGAGGGGCGGGATCTGCTTGCCAACCTTTTCGAACAGGCCCTTGGCGGAGCGGTACACGAGATTCGACTCGCCCCGGGGGATGCGGGTGCCGTCCGATGCCGAGATCTCCAGCACCTCGCTGTCCTCAAAGGTGACCGTGTTGTACAACGTAACTGCCAGACCCAGCGCATCGAAGCCGGAGCCCACGTTGGCGCTGGTGGCAGGGACCGAAACCTTGATCTTCATTGCCGCAGTTCCTTTCCGTTACACTTCCTCGGGCAGACGCTTGAGCACCAGCTTCACGCTGCCGCCCACGGCCTCCACCTTGCGCGCGGCCTCTGCCAGCGCACGTTCATCGGCGCGCTTCACAAAGTAGGCGCAGCCCTCGTACCGCTCATCCACCACTTTGCCGTAGCCGTAGATGGCCTCCACCACAGCGGGTGCAATGCCCGCCACACGCACATAATATGCAGCGGGAGCCGGGTCGGTGAGCATGCCGTCCACTGGGTCCGCAGGCTGCCAGAACAGGCTGTCGTGCACCTGTGCGCCGTTTTTCAGCGCATCCACCACGTCTGCCACCACAGCGCTGGCGGTGGGCAGCTTGCCTGCGCCCTTGCCGTAGAACACCACATCGCCCAGCATATCGCCCTTGACCAGCACCGCGTTGAACACATCGTCCACGCTGGCCAGCTGGTTTGCCTTGGGCACCAGACACGGCTCTACACCGGCGGCCACGCTGCCGTCCTTGCCAAGCTTCATCCATGCGATCAGCTTGATAACGCAGCCCAGCTTTTCGGCGCTGGCCACATCGGCGGCGGTAATGGCGCGGATGCCCCGGGTGGGGATGTTCTGGGGGTAGATCTGGTGGCCGCACACCATGGAGGACAGGATGGCGATCTTGCGGCAGGCGTCGCGGCCGTCCACGTCATCGCTGGGGTCCTTGGTCTCTGCGTAACCCAGCTCCTGCGCAATTTGCAGCGCATCCTCAAAGCTCAAGCCCTCCCGCACCATCTTGGTGAGCATGAAGTTGGTGGTACCGTTCACGATGCCCTCCACCTCGGTGATGACGTTGGCCGCCAGGCACTGGTGCATGGGGGTGATGATGGGCGTACCGCCGCCTACAGAGGCCTCGAACAGGAAGGCGCAGCCGTGCTCCTTGGCCAGTGCCAGCAACTCTGCGCCGTAGGTGGCCACCATCTCCTTGTTGGAGGTGCACACGCTGCGGCCGCTCTCCAGACACGCCTTGACGTAGGGGTAAGCAAAGCGGGTACCGCCGATGGTCTCCACCACCACCTGGATCTCCGGGTCCTGCAGGATCACGTCGATATTCTTGACCACCAAAGGCTCCACCGGGTTGCCGGTAAAATCCTTCGGGTCCAGAATGTATTTTACCTCCACCGGTTCGCCAGCCCGGCGGGAGACGCTTGCAGCATTGTGGCACAGCACCTCGTATACGCCGCTGCCCACCGTGCCAAAGCCCAGAATTGCAATTTTAGCCATACTCTCTTTCCCTCGTTTCCTGTTTTGTTACAGGTTATACCCACAGCGCACACCCACGACCATGCGCTGGCGCGAAAGCTTTTCGGTCAGTTCCTCCGGGGACATCTGCATGGTATCGGTGCGGATGGTGACCGCCACCAGCGCAGCCCCATTCTCCGGGGTGGACTGGTTGATGGTCACAATACTGGCGCCTGCGGCGCTGATACCGGCCAGAAGGCTTTGCAGCGCACCGGTCTCGTCCCGCAGAGTGGCCATGACCGTGATGACCTCACGGCCGTTCTCGGAATCAAAAATACAATCCTTATACTTATAAAATGCACTGCGCGAAAGCTCTACGGCGCGGGTCGCAGCCGAAATGCTGCGGGCTTCGCCGCTGGCCAGCAGCTCCTTGGCGCGTACCACCTTGAGAAAAACCTCCGGCAGCACCTGCGCATCCACCAGATAAAAACGGCGTTCCAACTTGTTCACCTCTCAAACACAAGTGTTCTTGCAGAAAATATAATAGCATCCGAACCCCTGCAATGCAAGAGCCCGGATGCTATTTTGTCACTTTGTCCAGTTTTGTCTTGTGAAGTGCGCCCTGTCCTTGCCGGATTTTTCAGCAAAGGGGTGAAAAAGTACGATTTTTGTCCTTATTCCGTGTCCAGTGCACTGGTATCGGTGGGGATGACCGGCTGAGTGGGCACAGCATCGTCTGTGTTCTCGGCAGGGGCAGCAGCCTGCGGTGCGGCATGGGAATAGGTGCAGGTATCGGGCAGGTCATCGGCACGGTAGTAGCCCACGGCAGTGCTTGGGCAGCCTGCACCGGCCAGCAATCCGCTCTGGGTGCAGTAACGGCGCTCCACCACGCCTGCGGAGGCGGGGAATGCCTTATAGGGCAGGTCTGCCTGTGCCTGCTCCATCAGTGCCTTCCACGCCATAACACAGGTGCGGGTCTTGGCCTGCTGCTTGGACAGAGTCTTGGTCATATCGTAAGGTGCATCATATCCCCACCACACAGCGGTGACATAGTAGGGCGTGCCGCCCACGAACCACAGATCCTTTTCGTCGCTGGCAGTACCGGTCTTGCCAAAGGCCTCCATGCCGTTGGAGTTGGGATAGCGGCCGCTGGCAGTACCCACACTGGAGAACAGAACATTCTTCAGCAGACGGTTCATGACATAAGCGGTATCGGGGGTCAGTGCCTGATAGCTGGTGGCGTTGTTTTCCAGATAGATGTTGCCGTCCCGGTCCAGCACACGGGTGTACAGGTGCGGGGTGGTGTACTCGCCATCATAGAAGATCTGGAAGGCCGCGGCCAGTGCCATGGGGGTAACGCCCTTGGTTTGGCTGCCCATGACCATCTGCGCCAGACCCACATCGTTGGTGGGGTCCAGCGTATTCAGCTGCAGGGTGTTGTAGACGAAGTTGAAGATATTGCTTGCGCCCACAAGGTCGCCCACGCGGACTGCGATGGTATTCAGCGAGCGGGCAAGGCCGTTCCACAGCGGGAGATCGCTGCCATCGCCGTAGTTGCCGCCGTAGTTGCGCGGCCAGCTGCGCCATGCGTTGGGGTAAGCGCGGAGCTGCTTGTCGGAGAGGCCCATCAGGCCGTTCTTGCGGCAGTAGTCCTCGTCCCGGATGATCATATCCTGCTTCTGGTACAGGGGGGAGTTGTTGAGCATGGTGGACCAGTTGACCAGACCGTACTCGATGCCCAGTGCATAGGCGCCGATGGGCTTGATGGTAGAGCCTGTCTGCCGTTCCACGTTGTAAGCACGGTTCAGGGCAAGGCTCTTGGTCTTTTCGCCCAAGCCGCCCGCAATAGCCAGCACGTTGCCGTCATAGTCCAGCGTGACCATAGCAGCCTGCGTGCGCACGTTGCGGTAATAGTAGACGGTGCCATCCTCGCCGGTGCGGGTCTTGGGGGTGCCGTCCTCGTTGAACACCTGCACATCATCGTCCGAAATAGAGGTGACCTCTTCCTCATGCCAGCCCGCCGGGAAGTAGGCATCGTCGGTGTTCAGCATCAGGTTTTCCATCTGGGACTGCAGCTTGGTGTTGACAGTGGCTTCGATGGTAAAGCCGCCGGTGTAGAGCAGCTTCTGTGCCTCGGACTCGCTGATGCCCTCCTTGGTCATGATGTCCTGCACGACCTCATTGAACAGTGCATCGGTGAAGTAGGAGGTGACGGTGCTGGGCTTTTTGCCGCTGTCTTCTTCGGCCAGCACAAGGGGCTGTGCAGCGCCGTTGCGGTAGTCCTCCTCGCTGATCACACCCTGCTGCCACATATTGTACATGATGAAGTTGCGGCGGTGGATCAGATTTTCGGGGTTCGTATAGGGGTTATAGTTGGTGGGGTTTTTGGTAATAGAGGCAATGGTAGCGCACTCCCACAGGCTCAGCTGGCTGACGTCCTTGTTGAAGTACTCGTTGGCCGCCGTCTGCACACCCTGAATGGTGCCGGTAAAGCTGATGGTGTTCAGGTAAGCCTCCAGAATGGTCTCCTTGGAGTAGCTGCGGCTCAGGCAGAGGGCGCGGTAGATCTCGCGCACCTTGCGCAGTGCACCATTGATGCCGCTGGCGCTGTTGTCATCGGTCAGGTTCTTGATGAGCTGCTGCTCCAGCGTGGATGCGCCCTGCTTGGAGCTGTAAATGGGCAGCAGATACTCGTTGATCATTGCACCGATGGTGCGCTTGAAGTTGACGCCGGGCTCTGAGTAGAAGTCCTTATCCTCGGTGCAGATGAAGGCATACTGCAAGTTGGAGGGAATCTGCTCAAGGTCTGCCCATACGCGGTGGCTGTTGGAAGAGCGCAGGGTGGCATACTCCACCTGTGCGCCGGTATCCGGGTCGGTAGCTACCACCATACTGGACTGGCTCAGCTGAATGTTGTCCAAGTCCAGCAGGTCACCGTCGTTGGCAGTAGCCTGCACCACATAGAACACCATGCCCACGGCCACCACGCTGCCCAGCATAATGCCAAGGCAGAGCACCGTAGCGACGGTGCGGCCAATGAACCGCAGGATGGGATGCTTGCTCTTTTCCTTTGGCGGCTTGGGGCTTTTGGGTGCCTTGGGCGCGCGGGTACGGTTTTCCGCTGCGGGGCGTGCTTCGCGGCGGCTCTGGGAAACATTGACCTTACGTCCCACCGGGCGGGCAGGCTGCTCCTCGCCGCCCCGGTGGATCTTTCTCATCTCATTGTTGGAGATAGGGATCGCCTCCTGACATTTCAAGACTGTTGCCGGGCATAGCTGCACCGGGCTTTATCCACAACGTTTGTGACACGAAACTTCAAACTGCAATACCATATTATAGCACGCACGCCCCAGCCGGGCAAGAACCAATCTTTGTGCGCTGAGCAGATATAAATAGTATAACACACTCTCTTGTGGAAAGTACAGTATCTGCGTGTGAAAATTGTCTGTCTCCCGCCCAAACGGGGCATACTTGCAGAGAAAGGGAGTGTTTTTTATGCGCAAGCTGTCTGTCTGCCTGTTCTACGGGCTTTGCGTATTCACCATTGTATTCAGTCTGTTCTGGATGGCGCTGCCAAGGCTGCCGCTGTCCCAAAGCCCCGCCGGGTCTGAGACCGACCCCGCCTCTCCCCTGAGCCTTGCCGCGCAGGCAGTGCCCCAGACGGACACCGCCCGCTACTGCCTGCAAGACAGCGGCGGGCGGGTGGCGGTGTACACCTGCCGCGCCGACGGCACCCCGGGCACCCTGATCCGCGTGACCGGCATCTACACCAATCTTCTGCCCGAAAACGACGCCTTACGCATCAAGCGCGGGCTTGTGGTCAACAGCCCCCGGGAACTGGACCTGCTGCTGGAGGATCTGGGGGAGTAAATGCAACGAGCCGCTGCACATCGTGCAGCGGCTCATTGCATTTATATGATTCAGGCTTCCATTTCTTCCAGCGGCACAAGGTATTCCTTGCGGCACTGCTCGTACTCCAGCATATAGTCCTTGCTGGGGTTGTGGTGCATAATGCTTTTCAGGGTGTGGGAGTCGTAGTCCTCGCCGGCTTCCATGCCCACCATGCGCACTGCAATGTTGGAGCAGTGGTCGGAGATACGCTCAGCGTTGTTCAGCACATCAAGGAACACCACGCCAGTGTCGATGGAGCAGATCCCGTCCTTCAGACGGAGGATGTGCTGGTCGCGCAGGCGCTCCACCATCACGTCAATGATCTCCTCCAGCGGCTCCACCTGTGCAGCCTTCTGGACATCATCGTTTTCAAAGGCCTCGTCCGTCAGAACCAGAATGCGCTCCAATGCGGCATCCAGCAATTGCAGTTCCTTTTTGGCGCTCTCGCTGAAGCTGGCTTCCTTGTCGTACAGCTCCTCGGCCTTTTCCATGATGTTCACGGCATAGTCGCCGATACGCTCGAACTCGGTGACAAAATTCAGCAGCTCGGTCACCGCGTGGCTTTCGTCGTCGCCCAGCTCCTGATCTGTCAGCTTGATCAGGTAGTTGGTGATCTCCACCTCCATGCGGTCGATCAGGTTCTCGCGCACCTTAATGGCGCTCACGGTCTCCTCGTCCATCTTCAAAAGCAGCGGCGCGGCCAGACCCACGTTGCGGGCGGCGCGGCGGGACATCTTGATCACCGCATTCTTCGCCTGCTGCAAAGCCACAGCTGGGCTCTTGTACAGACGCTCGTCCAGCACCGGCATGCTCAGCTCCTGTGCTTCCTCCACGCTACTGGGCACCGTGAGCATCGCCAAGCGGCTCAGCACTCCGCTGCAAGGCAGGAACAGCAGCATGGCGCATACGCTGGACAAAGTATGGATGTTTGCAATGGAGCTCTTGTTCATCACATCGCCCCACATGGGGATGCCGATGGTGAACTGCACCGCATAGATCAGCGCCAGCAGGATCACGCTGCCGATGACGTTGAAGTACAGGTGGATGAGCGCTGCCCGCTTACCATCCTTGGAGGAACCGCCGATGGTGAGCAGCGGGGTGAACGCCGTACCGATATGCGCACCCAGAATGATGGGAATGGCAGAGCTGAAGGTGACAAGCCCTGTGCTGGACAGTGCCTGCAGAATACCCACCGAAGCGGAGGAGGACTGGATGATCACGGTGACCACCACGCCCACCAGAACGCCCAGAATGGGGTTGGTCATGGTGACGAACAGATTCTGAAAGACGGCGCTCTCCCGCAGGGGAGCAACGCCGGTATCCATCAGGCTCATGCCGGTAAACAGAATGCCGAAGCCCAGCATGATCTGGCCGATATTCTTCTTTTTGGCATTGCGCAGGAACACATAAAAAATGCAGCCAATAAACGCCACCACAGGGGCAAAGGTCTTGGGCTGGATCAAGGTCAGCCACAGGCTGTCGCCTGAGATATCCGCCATGCGGATCAACTGACCTGTTACCGTAGTACCAATATTTGCACCCATGATCACGCCTACCGACTGCGTCAGTGTCATGATACCGGAGTTGACAAGACCGACACAAATAACCACCGTACCAGCCGACGACTGGATGACGCCGGTGATCAGTGTGCCGAAGATCACGCCTTTGATGGTAGAGGAGGTAAGCTTTTGCAATACGCCCTGCATCTTGCCGCCTGCCAGCTTTTCCAGACCGGCGCCCATGATGGACATGCCGTACAGGAACAACGCAACGCCGCCCAGCAGAGAGGTAATGTGTGTGATATCCATAACGATACTCCTAATATGAAACTTCCCTTTTTATCCTTTACAGCACACAGCCGCCGGAACCTTGCACGCGCAACGCCTGCCCTGTTCCGGAAGCCGCTTACTTTTATTATACCATCAAAGGGGGCGTCTCAACAAGGTTTATTTTACAGGAAAGTTACTTTTTTTACACATTCCGCAACATATTTCCGGGCGGCAAACAAAAAGATTTCCGTTATTTTACATACATTTTACATTCAGCTTTCCCAGATGCGATATGCCGCCGCTTACCCGGCCAGCTCTTCCATGGCCTCCCGCACTGTGTCGGCCGAAAACAGGAACACACCACTGCCGGTGTATACCTCCACATGATTGCCCACATAACGCAACTCAAAATCCTTCATGGTGTTTCCCTCCTGTGTTTCTGTTTTGTTCCGGGGCTTTCCCGGTGAACACAGTATCGCACAATTCGGATACCATAAAAAGGACTTTCAAAGGTTTTTGCGGACTTTTTGCGTAAAAAACAGCGTATGATCCCCCAGTCTGCTCACGCCGTACGCGGCCATCTTCCTCGGAGATCAGGTCTTTGGCAGTCCCCGCAGCGCCGCGTTTCCTCAAGAAACAAGCACCGGAGCTGCCGTTTTCCGGCACGACCCCCTCCTGTGAAAATGGGATAGCGGAGCGTCCGCAGACGCTCCGCTATCCCGAAATTAAAAATAAATTTTCCGCTGATAATGGCTAGAGCAAAGCGGAAGCCCTTCCAAATCATCCTGCTGTGCAAAGCATTATTCTGCCGCGTCCGTCACCCGGACGGGGTAGCCTTTCCGCACACAGCGCACCGCGTAGCGGGAACCGCCGCCGGAGGTGCAGGTGAACAGGGTCAGATCCCAGCTGTCCGTCTCGGTAGCGGTGGTCATCTCCTCGATCTGGGTGGGGCGCAAAGTCTCCACGCTCTCCACCTCATAGCTCCAGCGCAGACCGTCTGCATCCGTAAAATAGACCGAACTGCCGATGGCCAGCCACTTGATGGGGCTGAAGTGCATTGCGTAGTTGTGGCCGCAGATCACAAGATCATCGCCATAGGTGGTGCCGCTGTACCGCCCGGGGGCGATCTTCAGCCCGGCGTAGCTCCACTGCGCCATCACCGGCAGTTCCCGTTCTACCGCCGGGATGGAAAGCACCCCGATGTAGTCCCGCCCTTCCACCTCCACAGTGGTCATCTCCTGCGTCGGGTCCAGCACCGGCTGCGGGGCTGCAGTCTCGTTTTCCTGCTGGTGCTCCGTAATGGTCTTTTGCATGGTCTGCTCCAGCTCGCCCAATACTTCCTGCGAAGCCTTTTCTGCCCGGGCGGCATCCCACCGGTTGTAGCCCAGCAACCCGGCGGCGCATAAGATCAGCACCGCGCCCAGCACCATGCACAGCCTGCCGATTTTCCGTTTCATTGCATTCCGTCCTTTATATATAATAGTATCGTCTGCTTCAGTATACCATTCCCCGCTCCGGTTTACAACCGTTCTTGCGGTCGTTTTTTATCGGGCAGCAGCGCGCAGACCAGCCGCACCATCTGCCCGGTCAGGGGCAGCCACACCAGCGCGCACAGTACGTTGAATAAGGTGTGTGCGTTGGCGATCTGCCGGGCGATCACGGCGCACTCCACCCCTGCGGGCGAGCACAGCCGCACCAGCGCCGCAAAGGGCTGCAGCAGTGCGCAGCACACCGCCGCTCCGCTCAGGTTAAAAATGGCGTGGGCTGCCGCCACCCGCTTGGCGTCTCTTCCCTGCCCGATGGCGGCAAGCACCGCCGTGATGGTGGTGCCGATGTTATCCCCCAGCAAAATGGGAATGGCCGCCGTCAGCCCCAGCAGGCTGTGCACGCCGTCTGCCCCGGGCTGCGCCGCCATGCTTTGCAGCAGCGCCACTGTGGCAGAGCTGCTTTGCACCGTTAAGGTCATGCAGACGCCCGCCAGCAGCCCGTGCATGGGACTTTGCTGCACCCGGGCAAGCTCCAGCCGGAGCAGAGGGCTTTGCAGCAGCGGTTCCATGGCGCTGCGCATCACAGTGACGCCCTCAAACAGCAGTCCGAAGCCGAACACTGCCTCGCCCACGCAGCGGCCCCGCCAGCCTTTACAGGCCAGACAGAGCAGCACCCCGCCAAACAGCAGCAGATACCGCCAGCTTTCCACCCGGAACGCCAGCAGCTGCGCCGTGACCGTTGTGCCGATGTTCGCTCCGAACACCACCGGCACCGCCTGCCGCAGCTGCAACAGCCCCGCCGCCAGAAAGGCAATCACCATGACCGTGACCGCTGAGCTGCTTTGCAGCACCGCCGTTACCGCAGCACCAGTCAGCAACCCTGCCACCGGGTTTGCGGTGCACCGCGCCAGCAGGCTGCGCAGACGCCTGCCCGCTCCCTGCTGTACTGCCCTGCACAGGCTGTCCGTCCCATATAAAAACAGCGCCAATCCGCCGAATACCTGTAACAACACTTGGAATCCCTGCTCCATCCGCGCCCTCCGTTTCTGCCTGTCCTTTATTTCTATGCAGCGAGAGCCGGTTTGCGCATTGACAAAACCTACAAGTTTTTTGTGAATTTTTGTTTAATATTTCCCTATTCCCTTGCAATCCGGCAGCAAAAGGGATATGCTTATCAGGCGTTAATACTTAACAGCTGTTAAGTATTTGAAAAATGCAAATGAGGAGGGACTGTCGTGTCCGAGCCAAGCACCCCCAGCTTTCAGGGGATGTGCCACTATATCGGGCAGCTGAGCAAAGCATCCAAGGCCGGGATGCGGGCGGCGCTGGCCGATTGCCCCAAATGCCACTTCAATATGCTGGAAGGCCTGCTGCACGCCATCAACTGTCACGGAAAGGACGGCGCCATCTACGTCTCTGACCTTGCCCGGGAGATTCGTCAGCCGCTGCCGGCGGTCTCGCGCGGGCTGCGGCTCATGGAGCAGGACGGCACTGTGGTGCGGGAACCGGACCCCGCCGACCGCCGCAAAACGCTGGTGCGCATCACCCCCAAGGGGTACGAGTTGTGCCACCAGTGTGAGCAGGCTTTGCGCGACTACTTTGCCAGTGTGCTGGCACGGTTAGAGCCGGAGCAGGTAGCCCAGATGGACGCGCTGCGCGGCGCGCTGATGGATGCCATTCTTGCGGAAAATGCCGCGCGCAACATTGACCCGAAGGGAGAAACGAACCATGACAAAGATCTTTAAGCAGCTGGCCCGGCACTGGGCAGTCTGCCTTGTGGTGTTCGCACTGCTGTTCGTGCAGGCGTACTGCGACCTTGCCCTGCCGGACTACACCAGCAAGATCGTGGACACCGGCATCCAGCAGGGCGGCATTGAAAGCCCCCTGCCCCAGACGGTGCGCCAGAGTACGCTGGACGCGCTGAGCCTGCTGATGAGCGAGGAGGATGCGCAGAAGCTGCAAAACGCCTACCAGTACTACCTGCAGGACGATGGCGTGTTGCAGCTGCGCTCCGACCTGACCGAAGACGAGCGCACCGCACTGGAAGATGCAGTGACCACCCCGGACATCGTGCTGTATATGGCTGCCGCACAGGCCGCCAACACCCCTGCCGGGCAGAACAGTATGGGCATGACCGGCCTTGCCGAGACGCCCTCTGCCGCTGCGGACGCGGACACTGAGACCGTCACCCCTACGGCAGCGAATCTGGACACCGTTTGCAGCCAGTTTGCCGCCATGAGCCAAATGCCCGGCTTTGACCGCAGTATGCTGCAAAAGCAGCTGGACGGTGCCATGAGCCAGCTGGACAGCACCCTGCTGGAAAACCTGAAAAGCCAGTCTTTGCTGCTGGTGCAGCTGGAATACGAGGCGCAGGGCGTTGCGCAGGATGTGCAGATGGGTTACCTCTTCCGGGTGGGTGGCCAGATGCTGGCGCTCACCCTGCTGATGGTAGCCGTGGCTGTGGCCGTGGGCTTCCTTGCCTCCCGGGTATCTGCCGCCATCGGCCGCGACCTGCGCCGGGAGACCTTCTCCAGCGTTATCGGCTTCTCCAATGCGGAGATCGAGAATTTCTCCACCGCCTCCCTCATCACCCGCACCACCAACGATATCCAGCAGGTGCAGTTCGTCTGCGTCATCCTGCTGCGCATGGTGGCCTACGCACCCATTCTGGGCATTGGCGGCGTGCTGCACGTTGTGGGCCGCAGCAGCGGCCTTTCCTGGATCGTGGTGCTGGACGTGGCTCTGCTTTTGTTGCTGCTGCTCTTCCTGATGAGCGTTGCCATGCCAAAATTCAAGGTGATGCAGCAGCTGGTGGACCGGCTGAATCTGGTCAGCCGCGAAATTTTGACCGGCATCATGCCGGTGCGCGCCTTCAGCCGCGAAAAGTTTGAGGAGCAGCGCTTTGACAAGGCCAACCGGGAGCTGATGGGCACCCAGCTGTTCACCAACCGCGCTATGGTGGCTATGATGCCCTTTATGACCCTGATCATGAACGGCACCAGCCTGCTCATCGTCTGGTTCGGCGGCAAGGCCATGGATGCCGGCACTATGCAGGTGGGCGAAATGATCGCCTTTATCACCTACACCATGCAGATCGTCATGTCCTTCCTGATGCTGGCCATGGTGGCCGTCATGCTGCCCCGCGCCGGTGTGGCTGCGGATCGTATTGACGAGGTCATCCGCACCAAAGCCTCCATCCACGACCCGGACGAAGCCATCGCAAAGGCCGCACAGGCGCACACCGACTGGCAGGGCGTGGTGCAGTTCGAGGATGTGAGCTTCCGTTACCCCGGTGCGGACAGCGATGCGCTGGAGCACATCAACTTTACCGCAAAGCCCGGCGAGACCACCGCCATCATCGGCTCCACCGGCTGCGGCAAGTCCACCCTGCTCAACCTCATCCCCCGCTTTTACGATGTGACCGGCGGCAGGGTGACCGTGGACGGCATTGACGTGCGCGAGATGCCACAGGCACAGCTGCACGACCTGCTGGGCTATGTGCCCCAGAAGGGTGTGCTGTTCAGCGGCACCATTGACAGCAACCTGAAATTCGGCGGCGAGGATATCACCGACGCACAGGTGCACAAAGCCGCCGCCATTGCACAGGCCACTGATTTTATCGAGGCAAAGTCCGAAAGCTATCAAAGTCCCATTGCGCAGGGCGGCTCCAACGTATCCGGCGGCCAGAAGCAGCGGCTTTCCATTGCCCGGGCAATTGCCAAAAATCCCAAGGTCTATCTGTTTGACGACAGCTTCTCGGCGCTGGACTACAAGACCGATGTAACCCTGCGCCGCGCTTTGAAGGCACAGACCGACAACGCCACTGTGATCATTGTGGCACAGCGCATTTCCACCGTGCTGCACGCAAACCAGATCCTTGTACTGGACGAAGGCAGGCTGGTGGGCAAGGGCACCCACGCTCAGCTGATGGTCAGCTGCCCGGAATATCAGGAGATCGCCCGCAGCCAGCTGAGCCAGAAGGAGCTGGCGCTGGATACCCTGAATACAGAAAAGGAGGGTGAGTGATATGCCCAGACCCGGACGTCCCACCACCGAGCGCGCCAAAAACTTTAAAGGCACGCTGCGGCAGCTCATCCGCACTATGAGCCACTATAAGCTGCCCCTTGCGGCAGCCATGTTGTTTGCAATTCTTTCTACCATCTTCAACATTGCAGGCCCTAAGGTGCTGGCAAAAGCCACCACCGCCCTTGCCACCGGCTGGATCGCCCGGCTGCGCGGCACCGGCAGCATTGATTTTGTGTATATCGGCCGCATCCTGCTGTTTTTGCTGGGGATGTACCTGCTGAGCAGCGCTTTCAGCTTTATTCAGGGCTGGCTGATGACCGGCCTTTCTCAGAAGGTCTGCTACGACTTCCGCCGCCAGATCAGTGAAAAGATCAACCGCCTGCCGCTGGCGTACTTTGAAAAGCGCACCGTGGGCGAGGTGCTCTCCCGCATCACCAACGATGTGGACACACTGGGCCAGAGCCTGAACCAGAGCATCACCCAGCTGATCACCAGCGTGACCACCATGATCGGTGTGCTGGTGATGATGCTCTCCATCAGTCCCCGCATGACCCTGATTGCCCTGCTGATCTTACCGGTATCGCTGGCGCTGGTGCTGGTGGTGGTCAAGTTCAGCCAGAAGTACTTCAAGGCACAGCAGGCCACGCTGGGCGTGGTCAACGGTCAGGTCGAGGAGGTCTACGCCGGCCACAACGTGGTCAAGGCCTTCAACCGGGAGGCCGTGGTACTGGCAGACTTCAACGCCGCCAACGATAAGCTGTACGAATCCGCATGGAAGAGCCAGTTCCTCTCGGGCCTTATGATGCCCATCATGAACTTTGTGGGCAACCTGGGCTATGTGGCAGTGGCCATCGTGGGCAGCATTTTTGCTGCAAACGGCGTTATCACCATTGGCGATATTCAGGCTTTTATCCAGTATGTCAAAAACTTTACCCAGCCCATCCAGCAGCTTTCGCAGGTATCCAATATGCTGCAGAGCATGGCCGCTGCCGCCGAGCGGGTGTTCGAGTTTTTGAATGAGCCGGAGGAGGCGCAGTTGGCCGACCCTGCCCGCCGCGCCGACCCCGCCGACATTGACGGACAGGTCACCTTTGACCATGTGCGCTTCGGCTACACCCCGGACAAGACTGTTATCCACGACTTCAGCTGCACGGTGCAGCCCGGCCAGAAGGTAGCCATTGTAGGCCCCACCGGCGCGGGCAAGACCACCATGGTCAAGCTGCTGATGCGCTTTTACGATGTGGACGCCGGTTCCATCACCCTGAACGGCCACAATGTGCGGGACTTTGATCGCAGCGCCCTGCGCGAGGGCTTTGGCATGGTGCTGCAGGACACATGGCTGTTCAAGGGCACCATCATGGAGAACATCCGCTACGGCCGGCTGGACGCCACCGATGAAGAGGTGATCGCCGCCGCAAAGGCAGCTAACGCCGACCACTTTATCCGCACCCTGCCCGGCGGCTACCAGATGGAGCTGAACGAGGACGCCTCCAACGTCAGTCAGGGACAAAAGCAACTGCTCACCATCGCCCGCACCATTCTGGCAGATAACCGCATCCTGATTCTGGACGAGGCCACCAGCAGCGTGGATACCCGCACCGAGCAGCGCATCCAGACCGCTATGGACCGCCTGATGGAGGGCCGCACCAGCTTTGTCATCGCCCACCGCCTTTCCACCATCCGCGATGCCGACCTCATTCTTGTGATGCGGGACGGCGACATTGTGGAGCAGGGCACCCACGACCAGCTGATCGAGGCCGGCGGCTTCTACGCCGATCTGTACAACAGCCAGTTCGAGGACGTGGTGGATTAAAGCACCTGTCACCGCGTTATAACTGCAACAAGAGCACCTGTTGCCTTTTTAGGGCAATAGGTGCTCTTTGTTTTACCCTCTCAGTCATCGCTACGCGATGCCAGCTCCCCCGAGAGGGGGAGCTTTTCTACATCTTTCGTGCCTGAGAGGGTTTTCGTCTTTTCTTTATGATTCCTCCACCGGTTCCAGCTTCAAGCCGAACAGCTTTTCTGAGAGGGACGGCAGCTGTTGCTGCAACGCGCGGACATAAGCCATTACCACCGGGTCCTCGCGCTTTTGCCCCAGCACGACGCCAAACCGGTGTCCCCTGCCCCAATCCAGCACCCGCACAAAGCTGAGGTCCGGTCTGCGGTAATAGACCGCCGGGACCATCTTGAGTGCCGGGTCGCCGTAGGCTGCACTGCGGATACCGCCCACCGGCGTAAACTCCACCCCTCGGTCCATTCCCTCCTGCAGCAGGCTTGTTTCGTAGACAGTCTGGTACATCTCCTTGATGGGCAGCCAGCGGTATTGCAATGCCTGTTCCAAGGTCAATCTGCCCACCGGCATATCAGCGGGCGGGTGGATGGGGATGCAAAGTTCTGGCATATAGAACAGCGGCACAAAGGTAAGCCCCTGCGCGTAGAACTCTGCACTTTCCAGCTGGAAGGAAAGATCCATCTCCCCTTTTTTCAGGCTGCGCCAGACCTCGCTGCGGTTGGCACACCACCCCAGAATGGAGGTATACTGCAGGCACAAGTCACTTGTCAGGGAAAACAAGTCGTATGCGAACATCCGCATTGCCTCATGGCAGCCTGCAATCACCAGATGCCGTTCCGGCGGTTTTTCCTGCTGTTGCACCGCGCGGGCGTGGCGCACCGCCTGCTGATACAGAGCCACCAGCTGCTTTGCCTTGGGGTAAAAATCCTGTCCCGCCGGGGTCAGCACCACCCGGCGCGGCACATGCTGGAACAACTCAAACTGCAATTGCCCTTCCAGCGTGCGGATCTGCTGCGAAAGTGCCGACTGGGAAAGATACAGCGCCTCTGCCGCCGCAGAAAAGCTGTTCAGTTCCACGATTTTTACAAAGCCCTCCAGTGCGCTCTCGTTCATGCTTTTCTCCCTCCCGCAATACATTAGGTTTGCCTAAATTATAATATAAAAAATATGAATTGTAAATAGTGCCCTTCTACGCTACAATTGTTAAGGATTCCGCAAAGTGCCTTTTACTTTGCTGCACGATAAGAAGGAACACAAAGAAGAACAAAAAGAAAGAGAGCGTACCTATGAACAAGATTTCCCGTAAGGGCTTTATCAAGATCGCTGCTGCCGCCGCCATGAGCGGTGTGACCGCCGGTGCTCTGGCTGCCTGCAATGCTGCCTCCGATTCTGCTTCCGCTTCCACTTCCGGTGCTGCCGGTCAGTACATCCCCGGCACCTACGAGGGCACTGCCGAGGGTATTTCCTCCACCGTCAAGGTCACTATGACCTTCTCCGACAGCGCTGTCACCGACGTGGTGGTGGATACCTCCGGCGAGACCGCTTCCTTCGGCGCTGCCGCTGCCGATGAGCTGCGCGAGCAGCTGCTGGCTGCTGGTTCTGCCGAGATCGACGGTGTTTCCGGTTCTACCATCACCTCCGACGCCGTGATGAAGGCTGCCAAGAGCTGCTACGCACAGGCAAAGGGCGAGGCCGTGGTCTCCAGCGTGCAGCTGCCCACCGGCGATGAGAACGACTGGCTGGGCAAAGAGCCTGACATCGACGAGGCTGCCATCACCGAGACCGTGGACACCGATATCCTGATCGTGGGCGCTGGCAACGGCGGTATGTTCGCTGCCGCCTATGCTGCTGCCAACGGCCTGAACTTCCGTGTTATCGAGCAGAACGCCAACGTGCAGGACACCCGTCACTGGTACGGCGCTGTTGATTCTGCTGCCGCTAAGGAGGCTGGCGAACCCGCCACCGATAAGGCAAAGCTGCTGAGCGAGATCTCCCGCTATGCCTCCGGCAAGTGCGACCAGCGCGTTGTCAAGACCTGGATCAACGAGTCTGCCGCCATGCACGACTTCATGCGCAGCATTCTGGAGGATAAGTACGGCTGGGTGTGCGATTTTACCTCCGGCAGCGAGGCTGCATGGCCTGCAGAGAATGCCGAGCACAACACCGACTACCTCTACCCTGTGCAGGAGCATAACTACATGGCCAGCGAGCGCGAGTCCGGTCTGGCTCGCAATGAGCTGCTGCTGCAGTACATCCAGGAGCTGGGCTACGATGTAGACTTCAAGACCAGCCTTGCCAAGCTGGAAAAGAATAGCGATGGCCGCATTACCGGTATCATCGCCCAGAGCACCGAGGATGACCACTTCATCCGTTACAACGCCAACAAGGGTGTGCTGCTGGCCTGCGGCGGCTTCCCCGGCAACCCCTACATGATGGAGCAGCTGGACCCGCTGGGCACCAGCGTGACCACCGCCTGCTCCTACTCCCCCGCCGACAAGGGCTACGGCATCCGTGCAGCAGTGTGGGCAGGCGCTAATCTGGACAAGGAAGCCGCTCCCATGCTGTTTGACCGCGGCATCGTTGCCCCCGGTGTGGATGCCGGTTATGTGGACAGCGACTCCGCCTTTGGCGGCAAGGCTTTCCCCGGTAAGATCCGCCAGTACAACCCCGGTACCCAGCCCTTCCTGAAGGTGAACCGCAACGGCGAGCGTTTTGCCAACGAGAGCTGCCCCTACAACGATATCGTCTACGCTGCTGCTCACCAGCCGGGCCGCGTTTACGCACAGATCTGCGATGCTAACATTCTGGAGGATGCAAAGCGCTTCCACACCATCGGCTGCTCTGCCCAGACCCGCAACGGCGGTGAGAAGTACATTCAGGGCAAGATGGACGAGGCTATCGAGGCCGGTGCATTGTTCAAGTGCGATACGCTGGACGAGCTGGCCGACAAGATGGGCTTTACCGGTGCTGCCAAGGACACCTTCCTTGCTACCGTGGAGCGCTACAACGAGCTGTACGACAAGCAGAACGACGAGGACTTCGGCAAACCCGCTTACCGCCTGAGCGCCATCCGCACCGCGCCCTTCTACGGCTGCTGGCTGGGTGCTTCCCTGCTGACCACTGAGCAGGGCATCGCCATCAACGAAAAGGGTCAGGCTCTGGACACCAACAACCAGCCCATGGAGGGTCTGTACATCACCGGTGATATGTCCGGCAGCTTCTTTGCCAACAACTACCCCTGCCTGATGGCCGGTGTGGCTATGGGTCGTACCCTGACCTACGCCATGAAGGCTGTCAAGCAGATGGCCGGTCTGGAGAATGCCTGATAAAGCGCAGTTCTCCGACATACTCTAAGCGTTTCTTCTTTTCTTCTTTTTCATGTGAAGAGGGGCAGCCCGATTTGGGGCTGCCCCTCTTTGCGTTTTTGCCCCGCACACCCTCTACACAAATGCCCGCGATTGTGCTATGATAAGCGTGAAACCGGGCAGTTTATTCCCGCCCGGTCAGAGATCGAGGTGTTTGTACAAATGTCGGATATTCTGGATACCTTACGGCAGGAAGGGGTGGATCCCGCCCTGCTTACGGCGGTGCAGGAATACCGCGCCGCCCATCCGCTCAGCGAGGCGCTGCGCCCGCGCATCCCCGCCCCTGCCTTTACCTACTACGGCAAAGAGGTGTGGGAACAGGCGCTGGCGGCCATCCTCTGCGGCGAAAACCTGCTGCTGGCCGGCGGCAAAGCCACCGGCAAAAACGTGCTGGCAGAAAACCTTGCCGCCGCCTTTGGCCGCCCCGCATGGGACATCTCCTTTCATGTAAACATGGATGCCGCCTCCCTCATCGGCATGGATACCTTTGCGGGCGGGCAGGTAGTGTTCCGTCCCGGGCCGGTGTACCGCTGCGCACAGTGCGGCGGCTTTGGCGTGCTGGACGAGATCAACATGGCCAAAAACGAGGCGCTGGCGGTGCTGCACGCGGTGCTGGACTTTCGCCGCGCCATCGACGTACCCGGTTACGACCGCATCCCGCTGGCCGAGGAGACCCGCTTTATTGCCACCATGAACTACGGCTACGCGGGCACCCGGGAGCTGAACGAAGCGCTCACCTCCCGCTTTGCGGTGGTGCAGATGCCCACCATCACGCAGGATAATCTGGAAAAGCTGCTGCGGGCGCAGTTCCCGGATCTTTCGGCAAAATATGTGCACCAGTTTGCGCTGCTGTTTCTGGACCTGCAGAAAAAATGCGACAGTGCAGAAATTTCTACCAAAGCGCTGGATCTGCGCGGTATGCTGGACGCGCTGCGGCTGATTCGGCGGGGCATCCCGGCCGGGGCGGCGCTGGATATGGGCATCACCAACAAGGCCTTTGACTCCTACGAGCAGGGGCTGATCCGGGACGTGATTGCCGCGCGCATCCCGGCCAAGCTGGATGCCGGAAAGCTGTTTGCCTGATGGATGCCCAAAGCTACACCGCGCAGGAGCGGCGCGCGGCCAATCAGGTCTGGGCCGCTGCCGGAGCCTACGGCTTTGAGCCGCTGTTTCTGGCTCGCAACACGGACGGCACTATTGATTTTTACATGAACTGCATCGTAGGGCTGGTGCATAAATACTACGGTGACGCGCTGATCCGGGACATTTTTTCTGCTTGGGAGGGCGACACACGCCAGCCCATGCTGGACGATATGGCGTGGCTGTACTTAGAAAACGCCGCCTACCGGCTGGAGCTGCCCCGCCGCCCGGTGCTGGAGGCGCTGCGGTTTGCCCACGCGGACTACTTTTTTGCCATCCAGTACAAGCTTTCGCGGCAGGAGTGGATGGCGAAAAACCAGCTGGTGTACACCATGCAGGCTGCACGCTGGCGCAAGGTGCTGGGACGCACCGCCCCGGTCATGACCCCTTACGAGAGCAGCCTTGCCGCCGCGCTGGAACCGGAGACCGTACCGGAACCAGCACAGCTCAAAAGCGACCTGCTGGCGCTGTTTGCAAAGTTCGCCCTGTTTGACGGCAAGGTACGCCAGAAGCCCGCGCTGCATCTGCGGCTGCAAGGCTTCTGGGCAAAGCTTGCCACCAAAACCATGCCCACCCAGATGATCAAAACCGACCGGGTGACGGTGGAACATTCCGGCGCGGTGGATGCCACAGGCAGCGGGCTGGCGGTGGACAAGCGCCGGGCAAACATCACCCTGAAGCAGCGCGCCGCGCAGGACCGCGCCTACATTGAAAGCTGCTTCGGGCGTTGCTTCTATCCGCCGGAGCAGCTGCGCAAGGCCGAGCAGGAGCTGTGCACCGGAGTGCATCTGGGCTGTCACTTGTGGTTCAGCGCCGGTGTGCCCAGCCCGGCGCAGGCGCCCACCCCGGAAGCGCGGCAGCTGGCACAGCAGGCCGAATTGCAGGCCGAACGCAACCGTGCCTACTACGCCAAAAATCAAGAGCTGCACCGCAGCGTGGTGCTGCGCCTTACCGAACAGATCCGCAACTGTATTCTGGTGCATCAGCAGCCCGACCAGCGGGTGGCACGCAGCGGCAACCTGTGCGCCGGGCGGGTGTGGCGCGCCCCTTACCTGAACGATAGCCGGGTGTTTTTGTGCCCGGAGGAGGAAAACTGCCCTGCCTTTACGGTAGATCTGCTGCTGGACGCCTCCGCCTCCCGCCTGCACTGTCAAGAGGTGATTGCGGCGCAGGGTGTCATTCTGGCCGAAAGCTTGGCCAACTGCGGTATTCCGGTGCGAGTAAGCGCCTTTAGCAGCCTGCGGGGCTATACGGTACTGCGGGTATTGAAAAGTTTTACGGACAAGAACCGGCAGAACATCTTCCGGTACTTCGCCTCAGGCTGGAACCGGGACGGTCTGGCGCTGCGAGCTGCGGGCGATCTGATCCGGTATGCCCCCGGCCCCGCCCCGCGTCATCTGATGATCCTGCTGACCGATGCCAGCCCCAACGACAGCCGCCGCATTCCGCCCACAGCAGAGAACCCGCTGGGCTGCGCCTACGAGGACGCCGCCGGTGTTACCGATACCGCCGCGCAGGTGCGCACCTTGCAGCGGCAGGGGGTGCGGGTGTCTGCCGTTTTTATGGGCGAGGACAGCAGCGCCGGTGCCGCCACGCAGATCTACGGCAAAAATATGGCGCGCATCCGCGGCATGGATCAGCTTGCCCGCGCTGCCGGGCGATTGATCCAGAACGAGATTCGGGAGCTTGGCGATTGAAAAATATAAAATGACCCCTATGGGAGCAACTCCTGCCTTAGCCGGCATCTCCCGCAGGGGTCATTTTTCACAACCGATTATCATAAAGCACAACCATGCTTTGAACTTCTGTTTGCTCCATGCCATAAGCTTTTGCAAAATTTTGTCGTTTTGAAGAAACTTGCAGTTGTTTTTTCCTCAAAAGTATGCTATACTACGTTCAGAGAAGTTTTATACAGCCTGTCGGCCCGATCACCCGGCTGGCACTTTTACAACGTTTCGCTGTTTGCTTTTTAGGAAGGAGATCAATCATGGACGCTTCCCGTTATTTTGACGCCATGCACAACGCCATGTCCACCCTGCACGCCGGTGCACAGCTGCTGCTCACCATCCGTTTGCAGGACACCTGCGGCAACGATGCCTATCTTGAAGTAAAACAGCTGCCCGGGGAGCAGAGCGCCCTTGTGTGCTACTCCACCATGGGGCGGCGCTGCCTGAATTTTCAGCTGTTCCGCAAGGGCTGGCAGCTGTGCCACAATGCCGATGGGCAGCTGACCGGACGTTTTCCGTCCAGTGCCGACAGCCTGCTCAGCCAGACCGACTTCCGCGCCTACTGCCGGGAGGATCGGCTGGATGCCGCCCGCACCCAGCGCCTTGTGGAGGAACTGGGGCAGCGCGCCGGCACGAACTATGTTGGTATCATCCCGCAGAATGCCCGCACCGGTGCACAGATCACGGTGGAAAGCCACCTTGGCCGCGGTGCACGTTGGAGTTACTGGAATCAGGACGCTTCCCCCTGCCTGCCGCTGGCCGCAATTTTGTACTGGCTGGCAGATTTTCTGGCCGGGAACGAGCGCCGTGCGTTGCAGTCTGACCCGCAGGCCGCCGCACTGGCTGCGCAGTGGCTGGCAAAGGACACCGCTGTGTTCTTCTGCTCCTCCCCTGCCCTGACGGTATCCTCTGCGACCGGTCATAGTGCCCCTGCTACACGGCGCACCCACCCCGCGCCGGTACCTGCCGCACGCAGCAAGAGCTGGCAGAGCGTTCTGGCCGCCATGGCTGCGGTGTAAGCAAGACATCGTTATTTCAGTATGGTTTACATAAAAAAGACGAGTGCATCGGCAAAACCGAGCACTCGTCTTTTTTGCAGGATAACAGTAAAAAAGCACCCCGCCAACCGTTTCCGGTCAGCGGGGTGCTTGGTGCTTAGGGTTTACGGTTCAGCTTACGCTGCACAGCACAGGGAGGAGATCACTCCTCGATGTAGCCGTACTGGAGGTACCAGTAGCCGTAGGGGCTGTGCCAAGTGCCCTTCAGAGAAGAGCTCTGCAGCCAGAAGTCGTTGTTGTAAGCAACGGGGATGCAGCCCATATCCTCCATCAGGATGTCCTCAGCCTTGTGCAGCTGTGCAAAGTGCTCGGCGACATCAGCAACCTTGGAAGCCTCAACAGCAGCATCAAAGTCAGCATTGGAGTACTTACCATCGTTGTTGCCGTTGTCGGTGCAGAACAGCTCGATCATGTTGGAAGGATCGTTGTAGTCCATGACCCAGCCGTTACGGGCAACATCGTACTCGCCTGCACGACGAGCAGCGGTGAAGGCAGACCACTCCATCTTGCTGATGGTCAGGGTAATGCCCAGATCACCCCAAGCCTGCTGCAGGTACTCTGCCAGAGGCACATTGTAGCCGGAATCGTTGGTGCTGTACTCGATGGTGGGGTAGCCCTCGCCATTGGGGTAGCCAGCCTCTTCCAGCAGCTTCTTAGCCTCGGCCAGATTTGCCTCGTAGTCATCAGCAATGTAGGGAGAGCCGCCGTTTGCGTTGTCGTAGAAGTAACCGTTCTCGTCCACGATGCCAGGGCCGACAATGTTGGAAGCAGCAGAGTAGGTGCCCTGCATGATGGTGTTGGCAACGTAGTCGCGGTCGATAGCCAGAGCCAGAGCCTTGCGGACCTTGGCATCCTTGAAGGCATCGTGCTGCAGGTTCATGCTGACGTAGTAGGTGCCCAGAATGGTGTCAACATAGAAGTCGCCGCCGTCCTCTGCCTTGGTCAGGCCGGGGATCTCGTCGGTGGGCACGTCCTTGATCAGGACAGCCTCGCCGCTGTTGTAAGCAGCGTAGGAAGCGGAAGAGTCCTCCAGCAGCAGCAGGGTGATGCTATCGGAAACGATCTTAGAGCTATCCCAGCCGCCAACGTAGTTGGGGTTCTTGGACAGAACGATACGCTCGGAGGGAGTCCACTCGGTGATCATGTAGGGGCCGTTGGAGACGAAGGTCTCAGCGGAGGTGCACCATGCATCACCGTTGGCCTCAACGGTAGCCTGCTGCACAGGGCTCATAGCTGCGAAAGCAGCCATCTTGTCGAAGTAGGAGCAGGGGTAGGACAGCACGATGGTCAGGGTCTTGCCATCGTCGCTTGCCTTGACGTTCAGAGCATCGGTATCACCGGCCTGTGCTGCGTCAAAACCATCGATCATGCCCAGGCAGGTCTCTGCGTAGGGAGCAGCGGTGTCGGGGTTGACCATACGCTTGAAGGTGTACTCAAAGTCCTTAGCGGTCAGGTCGGTGCCATCGCTCCACTTCAGGCCGTCACGCATGGTGAAGGTCCAGGTCAGGCCGTCCTCGCTTTCTTCCCAGCTCTCAGCCTGGCCACCAATAACTTCGTTGTTCTCGTTGATGATCAGCAGGGGCTCGAAGATGGTGATGATGGTGTTGGCGGCATCAACAGCGCTGTTCAAAGAGGGATCCAGAGTCTCGGGGTTGGGGCCGTACTGGACGGTGAAGCCAGCGGTGTTGACACTGCCGGTAGAAGAACCAGCAGCGGAAGAAGCAGTGCCGGAGGTTACGGTAGAACCGGACTTGCTGCCGCCACAGGCTGCCAGACCCATAGCTGCGGCACCCACGCCTGCAACCTTGAGGAAATTACGACGAGAAATGCGTTTCATAATAATATCCTTCCCTTATATCAAATTTGAGTGTGCCAGGTTCCCCCAGCCGCCTCTATATTCGATCCGGTGCAAATGTACACCGGAGGAACACGAATGATTATAATGCGTTCTCACGGCGGTTACAAGTCCAAAACTTGGACTGTAACCATTTTGTGACAACATTTCAGCACTAAGTTGAATTGCTTTCACTTTTTACCGGCGTGAAGTGTTCTCACTTCACGCGGTCAAGGTGATGGCATGCTGCCCAGTGGCCGGTGGAAACCTCCTTGAACTCGGGCACCTCGTTTGCGCACTGCTCGTCTGCATAGGGGCAACGGGTGCGGAAACGGCAGCCGGACGGCGGGTTCAGGGGGCTGGGCACATCGCCCTGTAGCACGATACGCTTGGACTGGCGGGCCGTAATGGGGTCTGCCACCGGAATTGCGGAGATCAGGCTGCGGGTGTAGGGGTGGATGCTGTGGGTGATCAGCTCGTAGCTGTCGGCCAGCTCCACCATCTTGCCCAGATACATGACGCCGATGCGGTTGGAGATGTGCTTGACAACGCTCAGGTCATGGGCGATGAACAGGTAGGTCAGACCCATCTCCTGCTGCAGATCCTCGAACATATTGACGACCTGAGCCTGAATGGAAACGTCCAGTGCGGAAACAGGCTCGTCACAAACGATGAACTCGGGGTTCACAGCCAGTGCACGGGCAATGCCCACGCGCTGACGCTGACCGCCGGAGAACTCGTGGCAGTAGCGGTTTGCGTGCTCGCTGTTCAGGCCAACGCGCTCCAGCAGGGCGATGATCTTATCGTGGCGGTCCTTTTCGTTCTCAGCCAGATGATGGATATCAATGCCCTCGCCCACGATGTCGCCAATGGTCATGCGGGGGTCCAGACTTGCGTAGGGATCCTGAAAAACGATCTGCATCCGACGACGGTAGGGCAGCATATCCACTGCGATCTTGTTGTCCTTATCGAACAGCAGGTTGCCGTCATAGTAGATCTTACCGCCGGTGGGCTCGTACAGGCGCAGCAGGGTGCGGCCGGTAGTGGTCTTGCCACAACCGGACTCTCCTACCAGACCAAGGGTCTCGCCCTTGCGGATGGCAAAGCTTACGTCATCCACAGCCTGAACGTACTTGCGGTTCTTGCCCACACCGCCGGCGGGGAAATACTGCTGCAGGTGCTGGACTTCAACCAGCGTCTTGTGTTCACTCATTCTGCCTTTTCCCCTTTCTCAAATGCAGCCTTCTGCTGCAGCCAGCAGTAGGTATAATGGGTATCGCTGAGCTCGGTGCGCGGAGGCATCTTGCTCAGACAGATCTTCATGCAGTTCTTGCAACGGGGCGCAAAGGGGCAGCCTGCCGGCGGATTCAACAGGTCCACAGGGGTGCCCTCGATAGGCACAAGGCGCTCGTGCTCTGCAGTGTTCAGCTTGGGGATGGAGTTGATCAGGCCCTTGGTGTACTCGTGACCCGGCTGATAGAAGATCTCGTCAGTGGTGCCGTACTCCACGATGTGGCCGGCGTACATGACGGCGATCTTCTCGCACATGGAAGCCACAACGCCCAGATCGTGGGTGATCATGATGATGCTCATGCCCAGCTTCTTGCGCAGATCCTGCATCAGCTCAAGGATCTGTGCCTGAATGGTCACATCCAGTGCGGTGGTGGGCTCATCGGCGATCAGCAGCTTAGGCTCACAGGCCAGTGCAATGGCGATCATCACGCGCTGGCGCATACCGCCGGACAGCTCGTGGGGGTACTGCTTCAGACGCTTCTCGGGCTCATTGATGCCAACCAGCTCCAGCAGCTCCTTGGCACGTGCCCATGCATCGGCCTTGTTCTTATCGGTGTGCAGGCGGATGACCTCCACGATCTGGTTGCCGATGGTGTACACCGGGTTCAGGCTGGTCATGGGATCCTGGAAGATGATGGAGACCTCGTTACCGCGGATCTTGCGGAAGTCCTTCTCCTTCATGTTCTCGATCTCGTGGCCGTTGAACCACACCTTGCCGCCCACCAGCTTGCCGGGGTAAGCGGTCAGACCCATAACAGAGTAGGCGGTGACCGACTTACCGGAGCCGGACTCGCCCACAACGCCCAGAACATCGCCCTGATTCATGGTAAAGGAAACGCCGTTCAGTGCCTTTACTTCGCCCGCAGGGGTGAAGAAAGAAAGGCGTTCATCTTTGATATCAAGAATTTTCTCGCTCATTTCTGTTCACCTCATCAATTCTTCAGCTTCGGGTCAAAGGCATCGCGCAGGCCATCGCCGAACAGGTTGAACACAAGGATCATCACGCTGATCATCAGTGCGGGGGCGATCAGCAGATGGGGGTAGGTGTTCATGCCCTTGACGGCATCGGTAGCCAGAGAACCCAGAGAAGGCAGCGGGGCTGCAACACCCAGACCGATGAAGCTCAGGTAGCTCTCGGTGAAGATGGAGGCCGGGATCTGCAGGGTGGTGGTAACGATCAGGGTGCCGATGCAGTTGGTGAGCAGATGCTTTTTGATGATACGGCCGCTGGAAGCGCCCAGTGCGCGGGCAGCGG
>OLWK01000186.1_pt1 | contig 39899 bp, 39 predicted proteins | sample 1674141 | NCBI WGS metagenome assembly OLWK01 (sample SAMEA103958148, study PRJEB25191) | human gut metagenome | reverse complement strand
ACATGGTGCTTTTCGTCCTTGCTGTCAACAAGGGCTTATGCACAACGTTTCGCACAGTTTTTGTATGCTTGTTATTTGATGCTGACGAACCAGAATGAGAATACAATCTTTCAACTTGAAGGCATCGAAGATGTTGACCGAATTGAAAAACAAGACGGCGGCCAAATTACACATATTCAGCTCAAGTACTCCGTCAATCGGCAAAACGCAAGCTTTTTGGCTGATGTTCTGCAAAATTTTCTTGAGGCATATCTTCTTGATAAAGACAGATATTTTAAGATGGTCTATGATTTCCCAGTTGCAAATGGAAATTTGAAGAAAATTCTTGAGGGAAAATTAGATGAAGCTTCTCTTAAATATTGGAAAGAAGTGATTGAAAAAAATTAAAGAGAGCCAAACATCATGGGATTGGAGCCAATATAATTTTGAAGATTTTTTGTCTAGGCTGTCGTTTGAAAACTTAAAAAAAGAAATTTTTGAAGATGAAATAGAAAAGGCACTAATTCAATACCACGATATCAGTACAGATAATCTCAAATTATATGTGAATAGCATAAAAATCCTTTGCCTTAAAAAAATGGAGAATCGCGATTTAATAACAAGAAAAGAATTGGTTTCTTGCGTTGAAGCAGTTAAGATGGACATTAGCAAAGGGGCTCAAAATCCAGCGCATAGCTGGATTAGAAAACTTAGTTTTTCAAAAAATGCAGCAGAACATGAGAATGATTTCTATGAAGGAAAAAAAGCAACTCCTGCGGATATAGCAAAAAATCTTCCGGTAGAACGTCCAATGCTAGAGGGGAAAATTATAACGTCTATACAAGAAAATATAGTGACTGTAATAAAAGCCTCCAGCGGGCAGGGAAAGACAACACTCGCATTAAGATCGGCATATTTACTTCAGAATGAATATACTGTCTATCAAGTGACTGTATGCGATAACAATGAACAGCTAGGCAATACCGTTCAATATTTTAACTCTCGGTTACGTCTTGGAGAGAAGCTTCTGATTTTGATTGACAACTTGGATGGCAGAGTACAAAAGTGGAATGGACTTGTGCAGCTTTTGCAAGCTGAATTACCAACTAATTATAAGGTTCTTCTTACGACAAGGGAAATTGATTGGTACAATTATAGTGGTGATTTGAGCAATATCCGCTCAATAAATATTATAGTCCCGACAATAGAAGAACAAGAAGCAAAAAATATTTTCCAAAAATTAAAAGAAACAGGAAATCTGCACCCCAGCATAACAAATTGGAAACGAGAGTGGAATCGAATTGCCGAACGGAAACTTTTAATAGAGTATGTTTATTTGTTGACTCATGGTGAGATGCTTTCTGAACGAATTACAGCTCAGATGAAAGAACTTGGGCAGTCTTCATTTGGACAGCTAAAATGTGACATTTTGCGTAAAGTATGCTTTGCTGATGTTTGTGGGGTAAAGCTTACTGTCCGAAATCTCTTTTGCAGTCAAAAAGATTATGCAGGAGCAGATTTTGGCGAACTGTTAAAAAATCTAGAGTCGGAATTTTTAATTCATCTCAACACAGATGATAATTATGTAGAAGGACTGCATCCAATCCGTTCGTGGCATATTGTAAATCAGTTACATGAATTTGTTCCCCTCGAAAACACGGCAATTTCTGTAATTAAAATGGTCGAAAAGAAGGATTATGCAGTACTATTTTCTCATATTCCCGAATTTTCGTTAAATAAGAGTGCTTTTTTCAAAGAGGTCCTAGATTTTTTGTGGGACGAAAACGATCTGTCCGGATGCCTTCGGGCAGTAAAAGGTCTTTTTTCGGGGGATGTTTTACAGTATTATCGGGATAACAAAGATTTTTTTGATGATGCAAATGCTCATTTTGGACTAGAACTTATCGCAATGGAAAAATGTCCATTTAAGACATTTGATAAATTTGGCGTTTCAGTGCAAACGCTTGATAATCTGCAAAAAATACATCCAGATAGTCTCAACGGAAAATATTTACAAAGACTTCGAGATAAAATACCTGACTGTGATTTGCCGCAAATGTTTATCTTTGGATTTTGCAGCACGCTTTACCAAAGGGCCAAGACTGTTTCTTTTGAACAAGTTACAGATCTTGAATCCTATTCCCAAATTGCAGAATGGATTTATGACATAACTTCTGAACTTAGCTTGGTGGCAGAAATACCACTAAATGAGGTATGGAAAAAGTCTGATAGGATGTCTTTGGAATGTATGGCGAGACTCATGTATCTCTCGTTCTGTAGCAACCAAACGGCATATAGAGCATATATTTCTCAAAATATGGATGAAATTTTGACGTACTATAAGCACATGACGAAATCACATAGTGTCTACGTTGATGAAACTTCAGATGCTATCCATGTTGAGTATATACTCTCTTTAAGTGAAATTGGAAATGCGAATGAAGAAAGCGTTTCAAGAATCAAGCAACTTTGTCGGATGCTCCCGATATTCAAAAAATATTGTACAGATGCATTAAAACCAGAAATCGAGATGCTGAAAAATTATTTTGTTCCGGATGATGCACATAAAGAAATGCCAATTAAGAACGTAGTGATAATGTTCCATCAGCATTTAACATCTTTATGGAATAAAACAATTCTTAGCAATTACGAATTTGAAATGGTGACAGACTGGATAGAATACTGGTTTAATCTTAGAAGCCATATTTGTACAATGGCGAACGATTACTGTGAGTGTTTAACCAAAGCGGAAAGTCCAAAACTAAAAGAAAGTGCAATCAGAAAGAGCATTTGTATTTATAGTGAATATCAGAAGCTCATAAATAATGAAAGAAAATATCCCGGAGAAGAAAATCCATTTGAAGAAGATGTTCCCTGTGTAAGAAAATTTCAAGGTATAAAAAGAAAATATTTTTGGTCTATAACAAACTTCACAGGACAATTTCCCGGACTCTTAAAAAGAGACCCAAAAAATGCGAAGCTTGCAATGTTTAATATTTTGGCTGCACAGCGCGCGCTATCAGATGTTCAGCAATTCTTTGATGAAATAGTATTCGACACTCCGTTAAAAACGAAGCATTTACAATTGTGTGAGTTAGAAAAAGTGAATGTTAGCCGCCTTATGATGGGATGTTACTATTATTATGACAACCCGATGAACAAAGGTTTTAACAAGTACACAATAGATGGTTGGTATAAGGCAAGATGCACTAAAGAAAGGCAAAAAATTCAAGAAGGGCTTTCTGACTTGACTGAATTTTATTCTGTGATTTTTCCAGAGAACAATTATTATGCCGGAATATTAAATTACTATCCTATCATAATTGGTGGATTTGATAAAAGTTCCGAAGATGCTTGGAATGCTTTGCTGATTAGCGGAATGCAAATTTTGAATTCCAAATTTGATTATTTAGAGGTGCTTTTTAAGACAAATCAGGGAGAAATAGAAAATGTTGCCTATCGCATTCCAAAACAGTTTTTTGCCTATGTGAAAAATGCTTTGGAATCTCCATCGGCAGAAGTACAAGAAAATCGGACATCTATATATCCTGTAGAGGTAACACCGCAAATGTTAGGATGCTTTTCGCAAAAATATATAGTTGAAAAAGCAGAAGATAATCTTGCAAAGTCTATAATAAGCGAGATTGGCGAGTATCTATGGGATTACTCAATGTGCCGAAAGTTGTTGGCCGGTCCTGAAGATTCAGATTATGGTATAGAGCAATTGGATTTCTACCGAATGGCTATCAACGAAAAAATGGCTCTGTTAGATTTAGATGAATCTAAATGTATAGAACCTGTTTGTTTGAAAGTCTTTTCTGGATCAGACTTTTCCAGTGAGGAATACAATAGTTTGCTAAACACATTGATTTTTAACAATGTATGATTCCTTATTGAAATTTATATTATAGACTGAATCCCAATAATAAGCCCACAGGCTGGTACTCATATCCAACCCGTGGGTTTTGCTATACTTGTCAACTGATACCAATTACTATCAGCTGTTTTTCTGATTTTCGTTCATGATCCTTCTTGCCCTGCCGCGCGTGGTGTCCTCAAAGGTTTCATCCTCGCTGAATCGCAGCCAATAGGGGTCTTCCATCAGGCAGGCGTTGGTGCGTTTGACGATTTCCCATGCATTGTAGTTCGGCAGACCCATCATTTTCAGAATTTCCTTGCAGTCCATCCGATTTTTCGGAAAGATTCGTTTCTTTGCCCAAACCACCACATCAACCAATGGAACTTCACGTTTGTCACCGATGAAAAGGTTCAGTGGGAGGCTGTACTGCGGCACCCCCTCATTTGCGCAAAGAGACTGCCCATCTTCGCTCAAGTGGGCGATTTCTTTTTCATCCATCATCAATTTCAGATAGGCCATTTTATCACCCCATGGCGGCTTTCAGGTAGTGCAGACGGTATTTCAGGTATTGACGGATCGCAGATGCTCTTTTTTCGCTCAACAATGCAAGAATAGGCGAGATGGACTGAATGATTTCACTATACAACTCGTCCAAGTCACGCGTTGGCAGCACAGGCTCATCGATCATCTTGATTTGCTGGGCGTGATGGCTGCGGAACGGTTTGGCTTTGTCGAACTGATAACGGAGCTTCGTGTCTGTCAATTCTTCATCCGTTGCCCACGCAAGCAGACTGCCGCCATTGTCGTAAATAGGCGGAGCATAATTTTTTCCATCCCGGACGATTACATCAAAATTGTTTTCGTGGCGGTCTTCGTTGCCGATAAAGGCGTCAAATGCCAGCATTTGATAAAGCCACTTCTTACCATATAGTTCTATCGCATACTGGAACAATGCTTCCGGTGAAGCGGCTCGACCGCTGGCAAGGAAATAGGCATCAGCCAAGTCTGCAAAATGATACAGCTGTTCATCGTCCGTTGTGAACTTGGGGCAGACGCTGACCACATCGCAGGAATAGGTCTGAATGTCGGGAAAGAGTTTGGCAGGCATCAGGGCGTATTCCACATGAGGCAGACCCAGTACCTGTGCAATCAGCGAGGCCATCACCTCAGAATACGGCTCAAACCCAGCGGTTCCGGCCTCTGTGATGGAGTTGCCCTTGACCATAACAAGCTGGTCGTCTACCTGATACCAGCCCTTTGAGAGCATTCCACGGCTCGTCCGTGTTTCACGCTTTTCGACCAACTGGATTTTTGCAGGGACTTCGATTGGGCTCATGGTATCACGCTCCTTTGTTCCATTATATCATGTTTGGATGGATAGACAAGATGAATCGTGGTTTCATCCTGCATACACGACTTCCCTCACCACCACCTCCTCCGCCTGCGCTTTCAGCCCATTCATGTGCGCCACCCAGAGAAGCTGTGAGCGTTCTTTGTCCGGCGCAGGAACTTGTCTGCCAAGGCCGCAATCGTGCGCTCCACCTGTTCTGAGGCGGCTCTCTGGACTTCCTGCAAATGCGGCCAGAGCGTACCGTTCAGCAGCATCCGGTTATACAACACCGGCCGCTGGGTCTTGAGGTAAGTCAGCCGCATCCGGCCATATTTGCCCAGCGGTTCGGAATCATCGGTCTGCGGCATGGTGAGCAGTGGCAACTGATACTCCCCGACCTGGGCGTAATGGATCTCGGTGCGGACGGCATTCGTGCTTTTCATGGAAATTCTCCTTTGCATTTTCAACGTGTGTTGTGGTCTTTGTGGAAAACGGTGTTCACTTCTTCCGGCTCTGCGCGGTCAGCCAGTTGCCCTGCGCCTGATAGTAGTGCTCTATCGTGGTGGGTGCGTTCAGGATGGTGGTGCGCAGATAGGCCATGATGTTCTTGATGGGCTGGGTGGTGTTGGACATCACATCGAAGATGTACTCAACGTGCTGGCTGGTCAGCTTGTCCAGCCGCAGCCGGATGGCTTTGGTGGTCTGCGGCTGCTTGCCGACGTACTGGGTCTGTCGTGGACAGCAGTACATCTCCACAATGTTGTCCAGCAGTTCCTCCAGCTTGTCGGGGTCGTACCGCTGGGCAAGGGTGTCAATTTCCAGCCGTTCCCGGAACTCCTCCCGCACCTGTGCTTCCGTCTGGTCAAAATCTGCGGATTCGCCTGTCGGCCCTGATAGATTAGTACTTTGTCTTTTAGTATTTTGTTTATTAGTATTTTGTTGCGTTGCCTTTTCCAAATTGGGCTCAGCCAAATTTGGAAAATCCAAAAATGGTGAAGAACAAGGCTTCATGCGGCTTTTCAGACTTTTGGATGCGGACGGGTCCGACGGCTCGCCTTCCTTGCCGGGAACGGCAGGAGCGTCCTCAACAGGCGATTCATAAACCTGATAATCGTAGTCGATGATCTGCCCTTTGGCATTGCGGACTTTCTGACGGCGGACGTAGCCGTGTTCTTCCAGTTCCAGAACAGCGGTGCGTACACTGTCCAGACCATCCTTGCAACCAACGGTCAGCCCTTTCAGGCTGTAATCCCAATCGTCCGGCAGGGAGAGCATATAGGACAGCAGTCCCTTGGCTTTCAGGGACAGCCTCTTATCCTGCAGGTGGTGGTTGCTCATAACGGTGTAGTTGACGTTTTTATTGACGCGGAATGTTGACATGGCGGCTTCCCTTTCAGCCCAAAGCGGGCAAGAGAAAACGCAGCATCTCCCGGCTTTCGGGAAACGCTGCGTTCAGACAGGGAAGCCTGCTGTGAGCTGGCACAGCAACGGCAGCACTGCATAATTCTAACGGACATCTAACACAACTACACCTGAAATGCAGCCGCTGACGACCCGTGTGAAAAAGAATTTTTCTAACGTCATTTCGCAAAAAGCGGCTGATTTTTGCCTGCAAATTGCGGTGTGACGTGCCTTTTTGGAGGTTGCAAGAATGCCCTCAGCTGCCAATGACAGCCGCGAGGGACCAGCTTCATCCAACAATTTTAAAGACTCGAAATCGTTTTGTCCTTAATCGGGCACGTGGGTTCGAATCCCACCATCTCCGCCAATAAAAGGCACCGGCTCAGGCTGGTGCCTTTTTTGCGGCAAAGATGGTGCGGATGAGAACAGGGCGGCGGCCCGCAGGCCGCAAGCAATCAGCCCTGCGGGCTGTTGCTTAGCCCGCGGGAGAATGCCCACCATCTCCGTCAGCGGTCGCAGATTCAAACGGATCAGCGGCAGGGTGCGGCAGCTGGTCTTGTTCTTCAGTACATCACTGACCCTTGGGCAGCCGTCTGCATGAATCAAAATGGTCATGTGCGTTCCTCTATCACCCACTGAAATGCCTTTGCCGTACGCAAATCAGCGTCCTTAAAGTGTCCGCCGCTGTTCCATTCAAGGGTGCAGTCTGCGCCACGCGCTGTAAGCCGACTGTGCAGCGTGCGGATATTATCCCCTACCGCAGCCATGATGGTGTTTTTCGTGCGCTCTTCCTTGTCGCCAAGGCTTAGATAAACGTGCTGTGCCTGTATCGGGTGCTGCTGTTCAAACTCCATCCAGCCCGGAAACCACACAGAGGGAGAAGCGGCGGCGACACCGTAGAACAAATCGGTCTGGGTGGATGCCCACAGCGCAAACAATCCCGCCAGCGAGTAGCCGCCCAGAATGATTTTGACGTTTTCCGGGAGAGGAAACTGCTGCTCCAGTATGGGAATGACCTGCTCCGTCAGAAAGCGCAGGGTGTCCCCAGCCTTACCGCCGAAGCCTTGCTTTCCCCACACGGCAGGGGCTTTCCACGGAGAAAGCGCATCGTTCCAGCTTTCCACCGGGATAGCCGCGAACAGAAAATTCTGGCTGCTTTGAGCAATGGCCGCCACTTCATAATCCATACTTTGCAGCTCATGCTCACCTGTCATTTGGAGCAGCAAGTATTCTGCATTAGCCCCGCCGTAAATGCGGCAAGGTCTGTTCCCGATTTGCATTGTCTGTGTGGTCACTGCGGCATCCTCCCGAAAAAAATTTGATAAGCCCAGTATAGCAACTAAAAAATCGTTTTGCAATTCAAACTGTTTTCAGAGCAGACGCAAGCGGCATAGAGGTACATTCCCCTCTGCTCTCTGGTAAATTACAGCACGGATGTGATATAATGGAGAAAAACCACCGGAGAACGGCACAAAAGAAGGAGGCTGGCATGATGGGGCAGAGGCAGCGAGAACAGGTTCAAAGAGGCTGTGCGGTGGGCACCGTGGTGCTGCTGGCATGGCTGTGCCGGGTGCTCCCGCTGGAGGGCCTGCCCTCCGGCCTGCAGGAAGCCTGCGGCATCCTCCGGAGCCTGCTGTATCTGAGCCTGTTCGCAGGGTGGGGGATCTCCCTGTACAACCGCACGGTGCATCCGCAGGTGCGGCGGCTGCTGCTGAACGTGGATCTGTTGATGCTGTTCTGGATCCTTGTGCGCACCCTGCGGTTCCAGCTGAACACTTCCCCGGGGCTTTTTTGTTGGCCGCACAGCCCGTTCCGGCAGAAAAAAACAGGGCTGCTCCACATCTCTGTGGGGCAGTCCTGTCTGGCTGCGCGGGTCGGCGCACGGGCTTCCGGGGTTTCCGGAAGGGTGCGGCTCAGCGCGCGGTTTTCTTTTCCTCCGGAGCCTCCGGGTTGTTTTCCAGGTTCAGCTCGGGCATCAGCTCGTTGCTGATGATGGTCAGCATCTGTTCCAGCTTCTTCACGTCCTCTTTGGGGAAGCGCTTGTTCACCCGCTGGACCACCGTGCTCAGGTAGGAGTAGCTGATGTTGTAGTAGTCGATATACTTCTGGGTGGGCCGCAGGTGATACTCCCGGCGGTCGGTGGTGGACTGGATCTTTTCCACATAGCCCTTGCGCACCAGCGAGCCGATCTTATACGCCGCGTTGGGGGTGGAGATCTGCATCATCCGGGAAAACTCCGCAATGGTGGGCTCCCCCATGGCCATAATGCCCTCCATGCAAAAGGATTCCACCGTGGTCAGGGTCGCCTCACGGGTGGCAAAGCGCTGGAACACGTTCTGGTAGAAATGGAGCTTGAACTTGGTATAGACATCGTTGAATGCTTTTTCCAGCATGGTACGGTCTCCCTTCGAACACTCAATTTCCTTTAGTATATCACGCTTTGGTCTTTTTGCCCAGCTTTACGCGCAGAATGTTCAGCACCACCAGCTCCAGCACAATGGCAACGCCCAGCAGGATCAGCGAGGTCCACAGGCTGGCGCTGCTGCCCAGGAACATCTGGGTCAGGCCGGTGATCACATAGCACGCGGCGGAACAGGAAGCGGCGGTAATGGCGTAGGGCAGCTGGGTAGAAACATGGTTCACATGGCTGCAATGCGCACCGGCAGAGGCCATGATGGTGGTGTCGGAAATGGGAGAGCAGTGGTCGCCACACACAGCGCCGGACAGGCAGGCCGCAATGGAGACCACCAGCATCTCACCCTGCGGGAAAGCGTGGCAAACGATGGGGATCAGGATGGAGAAGGTGCCCCAGGAGGTGCCGGTGGCAAAGGCCAGGAACACCGCCACCAGGAAGATGATGACCGGCAGCAGGTACTGCAGGGCGGCAGCGGAGCCGCCCAGCAGGTTGGCAACGTAATATTTTGCACCCAGCAGGTTGGTCATGCCGGAAAGCGTCCAGGCCAGGGTCAGGATCAGCATGGGGCTGACCATGGCCTTGAAGCCCTCGGGGATGCAGGCGGCAAAATCCTGGAACGTCATCACGCTGCGGACACGGTAGAACACAAAGGTGAACATCAGGGCAATGCTGCTGCCCAGCACCAGACCGGCGGAGGCGTTGCAGTCGGAGAAGGCGGTGATGAAGTCCACGCCCTCAAAGAAGCCGCCGGTGTAGATCAGGCCAAGGATGCAGGCCGCGATCAGCACCAGCACCGGGGCCACCAGATCAATGACATGGCCGTGGGCATCGTCCTCGGTATCCACATCGTCGCCGTAGGGGCGGTCGGCCGTGGTGAAAAGGTCACCGGCCCGGGCGTTGTCCTCGTGCTGCTTCATGGAGCAGTAGTCCGTGCCCGTGAAGATGAGGAACAGGCTCATCACAATGGTCAGCAGGGCGTAATAGTTGTAGGGAATGGTGCGCAGGAACATGGTAAAGCCGTTGATGCCGGAGCCTTCGGGCACGCTGGAGGTAACGGCGGCGGCCCAGCTGGACACCGGCGCAATGATGCACACCGGGGCGGCGGTGGAATCAATGAGGTAGGCCAGCTTTGCGCGGGAGACCTTCTGCCGGTCGGTCACGGGGCGCATCACGGAGCCCACGGTCAGGCAGTTGAAGTAGTCGTCCACAAAAATAAGCACGCCCAGAATAAGGGTGGCAAACTGTGCCCCGGCCCGGGTGTGGATGTGGGTGGAGGCCCAGCGGCCAAAGGCGGCGGAGCCGCCGGCCTTGTTCATCAGGGCCACCAGAATGCCCAGCATCACCAGAAAGACCAGAATGCCCACATTGCTGCTGTCAGAGAGCTTGGCAACCATGCCGCCGTCCTCGTTGAAGAACAGGGTGGTGACCGCCAGCTCCAGGTTGCCGTTGGCAAAGAGCAGCGCGCCGGTGGCAATGCCCACCAGCAGGGAGGTGTAGACCTCCTTGGTGTTCAGGGCCAACACAATGGCCACCACCGGCGGCAGCAGGGAAAGCATGGAGCTGTACACCGCGGGGGTGTAGCTGGCCGGGTCGGCAATGGTGCCGGGGGTGGCTGCGGTGCACCACAGCAGCAGGGCAAACACCAGCAGTGCCCCCACCCAGGAGAGATTTGTCTTTTTCATAAATGATTCCTCGCTTGATTTTTTGTCCCGGCCCGGGGCAGACTATCCCTATTGCAAACGGAAAGGGGGCCGCCGCCACGCCGGATTATAAAGCGCTGTATTTTGAGCTGTTCCGCGCCAACGAACAGGCCATCCGCCTGCTGACCGCCGCCCAGCAAAAGGCAGAAGCGCAGGTGATGGAAGAGGACAGAGAGCCGCTGTATATGCACGGCCAGCCTGCCCACAATGCCAAAGGCTCCCCCTTTGGGGGAGCTGGCAGCGCCAACGGCGCTGACTGAGAGGGTGAGGCCGTTACCCCTTTTTGCTCTCTGCCTTTGCGGCAAACTTGGCGTTGTTGATGATGAACCGCTCGTGCACGCCGCCGCCCACGGGGCCCTTCTCGTCGTGCAGGGAGACCTTGAACACCAGCTTGCGGCCCTCCACGGCGGTCAGCTCGCTCTCGCAGGTCACAGTCATGCCCACAGGGGTGGGAGCGCTGTGCTCCAGCTCCAGCCGGGTGCCCACGGTGCCGCAGCCCTCGTCCAGCGCGGCGGCAACGCTCATCCAGCAGGTTTTTTCGGCCAGTGCCACCAGCGCGGGGGTGGCAAACACGTCCAGCGTGCCGCTGCCCATGGTCTTTGCAGTGTTCTCGGAAGTAACGGCGACACTCTGCTCGCCGCGGATTCCAGCTTCCAACATAAAAATACATCCTTTCCAGATGCCCGAAGGCGAAAATTTAGAAATACATTGTTAGAATACCACACTTTTGGCACAGATGCACCTGTTTGGGCGTTTTTTTCTGCAAATCTCTTTCTGTTTGGCGCAATTTGCGGTATCATTGGCCCGAAAGGAATGGAAAAAAACATGAACGACTTCTGGAAATCCTACGATATCACCCATGCGGAGCTTGGCCCGAACTTCCGGTGTTACCCGCTGTACGGTAAAATCCATTTGATCGAGCTTGCCCTCTCGTTGGTGTTCATTGTGGGGATGGCCCTGTGGTACCGCCGCAGCTCGGCCTCTGCCCGGCGGCGCATCCTCGTGGGCGTTACCATTGCCCTGCTGGCCGATGAAGCTGCCCTGCTGCTGGGCATGGCTCTGACCGGTCAGTGGAACTGGAGCTATCTGCCTCTCCATCTGTGCAGCATCAATGTGTTCGTCTGTCTGTACAATACCCTCACCGATCAGAACTGGTGCAAGGAGGAACTCTATGCCCTCTGCATCCCCGGTGCGGCGCTGGCTCTGCTCTGCCCCAGCTGGCTGGACGTGCCCTCCTGGTGGACGCTCATCAATCTGCACTCGATCAGCATCCATGCCCTGCTGGTGCTCTACCCGGTTCTGCTTGTGGTGAGAGGCTACCGCCCCAGCGCCCGCCGTGCCCCGCAAGTGCTGGCTTTTTTGTTTGGCTCTGCCCTGCCTATTTACTTCTTGAATAAACCACTGAATACCAATTTCTACTTTCTGAACAATCCCTACGGCAATGTCATCACCAGTGCGTTTACCCGCCTGCTGGGTGAAAAATACTATATTCTGGGCTTTCTGCCCGCCATTGCGGTGGCGCTGTGTCTGATGTATCTGCCGTGGGTGGTAGCGGATGCCCGGCACAAAAAGAGAAAATAAGTGCTTTCTGCAAGCTGCCTTGTCCCCACCGGGCAGGGCGGCTTTTTGATTGCCCCAAAACGCCGGCTGTTTGCAAATTAAAACTGCAAATTTCTTGCGTTTTGCGGTTTGTTTTAACTTTTTTGAAAAGTGGACAGAAATCTTTGCAAAACCCCTTGACAGAAGCTCTTCTGCATGATAACATGAACACATGAACAGACGTTCATGTAAAACGCGGCAAAAGGAGAACGGACATGATCGGATTGGAGCAGATGACCCCGGCGGGGCAGGAAAACACGGAACCGGTGGTGATGCCGGATGACGAGGTGCTGTATGAGCTGGCCGACCTGTTCCGGGTGTTCGGCGACTCCACCCGCATCAAGATCTTATATGCGCTGCATGACAATGAGCTTTGCGTGCAGGACATTGCCAATGCGGTGCAGCTGAGCCAGTCGGCAGTGAGCCACCAGCTCCGGGTGCTCAAGGATACCAAGCTCGTGCGCTTCCGCCGGGATGGCAAGACCGTTTACTATGCACTGGATGATGACCATGTGAGAAGCATCCTCTCGATGGGCATGGACCACATTGAGGAGTAAACGGAAAACGCAGTACAAAGCCTCCGGGCGCACAAGGCGTGCCTGAGAGGTCCACATAAAATAAAGAGAGGTACCTATGATGAAGAAGACCTACAAGATCGAAGTTGACTGCGCAAACTGCGCCCAGAAGATGGAGGATGCCGCCAACACCGTTGCAGGTGTGGCACAGGCTACCGTCAGCTTTATGACCCAGAAGATGAAGGTCGAGTTTGCTGAGGGTGCAGACCCCCACGATACCATGGTGAATGTTCTGGCTGCCTGCAAAAAGGTCGAGGACGACTGTGAGATCTTTGATATCTGAGGAAACAGGGGTTTGTAACTCCGGTACGGCTCCCCTGCGGGGGAGCTTTTTGTGACGCATTTTTCGGGCAGAACGGACCAAAAGCCGGTGTGGGAAACTGTGGAAAAGAAAACGGGTTTTCAACAGTTTCCACCGGGTTTTCAACAGCTTCTGCGAAAAAGTGAAAAAAGAAACGCGAAAAAGCAGGTTTTCTCCGGGAAAAGTCCGTGGAAAACTCAGGGGAAAACGTGGAAAAGTCTACCCCGTGGGGAAAACCTGTTGAATCCACCCCGCCCGCCGCGGCGCATTGCGGCCCAGAACCCAGAAAAAAGGAGAGTACAGATATGAATAAAAAGCAGAAGAAGAACCTGTACCGGATCATTGCTGCTCTGGTGCTGGTGCTGATCCTCAAATTGCTGCCCCAGTTCCCCACGCCGGTGGAGCTGCTGCTCTACTGCATCCCCTATCTGGTGGTCGGCTGGGATGTGCTCCGCAAGGCACTGCTGGGCATCAAGAACCGCCAGCCCTTTGACGAGTGCTTCCTGATGGCCGTTGCCACCGTGGGCGCGTTTGCGCTGGGCGATTATGTGGAGGGCTGTGCCGTTATCATCTTCTACCAGATCGGCGAGCTGTTCCAGAGCGTGGCCGTGGGCAAGAGCCGCCAGAGCATTTCCAGCCTGATGGATATCCGCCCCGATTACGCCAACGTTGAGGACGAGGACGGCAGGCTGGAGCAGGTGGACCCCGATGATGTGGAGGTGGGCACCGTGATCGTGGTCCAGCCCGGCGAGCGTGTGCCCATTGATGGCATCATCGTGGAGGGAACCTCTGCCCTGAACACTGCCGCCCTGACCGGCGAGAGCCTGCCCCGGGATGTCCGCTCCGGCGATGAGGTCATCAGCGGCTGTGTGAACATGACCGGCCTGCTGAAGGTCCGGACCACCAAGGAGTTCGGTGAGTCTACCGTTTCCAAGATCCTCGACCTCGTGGAAAATTCCAGCATGAAGAAGGCCCGCACCGAGAACTTCATCACCCGCTTTGCCCGGGTCTACACCCCCGCCGTCTGCTACGGCGCACTGGCGCTGGCCTTTGTTCCCCCCATCGTTCTGCTGCTGATGGGCCAGCCCGCCCGCTTCGGTGACTGGGTCTACCGCGCCCTGACCTTCCTGGTCATCAGCTGCCCCTGCGCTCTGGTCATCTCCATCCCGCTGAGCTTCTTCGGCGGCATCGGCGGCGCGTCTGCCTGCGGCATCCTGGTCAAGGGCTCCACCTATCTGGAAGAGCTGGCCCGCACCGGCATCGTGGTGTTTGATAAGACCGGCACCCTGACCCAGGGCACCTTCAAGGTGGTGGGCATCCACCCCGAAAACGGCGTGACCGGGGATGCCCTTGTGGAAGCCGCCGCACTGGCCGAGAGCTGGTCCAAGCACCCCATCTCCCTGAGCATCAAGAACGCTTACGGTAAGGACATCGACCCCAGCCGTGTGACCGATGTGCAGGAGCTGGGCGGCCACGGCGTGACCGCAAAGGTGGACGGCAAAACCGTCGCTGCCGGTAACGCCCGCCTGATGGCAAAGCTGGGCCTGACGGTTCCCGAGATCACCGAGCCGGGCACCATCGTCCATGTTGCCATGGAGGGCAGATACGCAGGCTATCTGCTCATCGCCGATGTGGTCAAACCCCACAGTGCTGCTGCCATCAAGGGCCTGAAACAGGCCGGTGTCCGCAAGACGGTCATGCTGACCGGCGACGCGGAGCCTGTGGCAAAGGCCGTTTCCGCCGAGCTGGGGCTGGATGAATACCATGCTGGTCTGCTGCCCGGCGACAAGGTGGACCAGATCGAAACGATCCTCGCCGCAAAGCGGCCCAAAGAAAACCTCGCTTTTGTGGGCGACGGCATCAACGATGCCCCGGTTTTGTCCCGTGCCGATGTGGGCATCGCCATGGGTGCTCTGGGCTCCGATGCTGCCATCGAGGCCGCTGACGTTGTCCTGATGGACGATGACCCGGCCAAGATCGCGCTGGCCATGCGCATTGCCCGCCGCACCCTGCGCATCGTGTATCAGAACATCGTGTTTGCTCTGGCAATCAAGTTCGCCTGCCTGGTGCTGGGTGCGCTGGGTCTGGCCAGCATGTGGACCGCCATCTTCGCCGATGTGGGTGTGATGGTGCTGGCTGTGCTGAACGCCACCCGTGCCCTGTACACCAAAGATCTTGCAAAAAAGAATGTGCAGTGACCGTGCTTTCTGCCCCCGCCTGAGTGCTGATGCCCCGGCGGGGGCTTTTCGCTGCCGGTGAATTGCATTCTGCCCGGAGTGATGGTACAATAGGACACAGTGACCCCCGCCGCCGGACGTTTTTCCGGCAGATAGATGGAAGAAAGAAGGCTTTTTATTATGAGCATGAACACGGTTCCTGAGCGTCTGGCCGCCCTGCGGGCTGCCATGAAGGCCAACGGCGTGGACGTTTATCTGATCCCGGTGGGTGACCCGCATTCCAGCGAGTACCTGCCCGACCATTACACCTCCCTGACCTATTTCTCCGGCTTCCACGGCGAAAACTCCAACTTCGTCGTCACCCCCACCGAGAGCGCTGTCTGGGCAGACGGCCGCTACTTTGTGCAGGCCGAAAAGGAGATCGCCGGTACCGAGATCCAGCTGATGCGGATGGGTGAGCCGGGCGTGCCCACCGTGGAGGAATACTGCGGCAAGGTGCTGCCTGAGAACGGCGTGCTGGGCCTGTGCGGCCTGACCGCTTCCTGCGGGCTGGTGCGCGGCGTGCAGAAGGAGCTGGATGCCAAGAAGGGCACCATCAAGACCCTGAACCTTGAGGATGAGCTGTGGACCGAGGGCCGCCCCGCCCGGCCTGCCACCCCGGCATGGATCCTGCCCAAGGAGTATGCGGGCTTCTCCCCTGCCGAAAAGCTGGAGCGCCTGCGCGGCAAGCTCAAGGAGCTGGGCTGCACTGCACAGCTGGTGGGCAAGCTGGATAATCTGGCCTGGCTGCTGAACCTGCGTGCCATGGATATCCAGTGCACTCCCTATGCCATGTCCTACTGCTATGTGACCCCGGAGCGCGCGGTGCTCTTCATCAACACTGCACGTCTGGGCGAGGAAGCTGCTGCAGAGCTCAAGGCCAACGGCGTGGAGATCCAGGAGTACGATGACGTGCTCAAGTTCCTGGCCGCTGAGACCGAGCCCCAGACCGTGCTGGCCGACCCTGCATCCGTGAACTTTGCCGTTTACGAGACCCTGCAGAACAACGCCGCCCTGACCGTGAAGGATGAGGCCGACCCCCTGCTGCCCATGAAGGGTGTGAAGAATGAGGTCGAGCTGGCTCACGACCGCGAAGCCCATCTGCGGGATGCGGTTGCCATGGTGCGGTTCCAGAAGGAGCTGGAAGAGCGTCTGGCTGCCGGGGAAGAGCTGACCGAGCTGACTGTGGACGAGATCCTCCACAAGTACCGCTCCGCACAGGACAAATTTATCGTGGAGAGCTTTGGCACCATTGCCGCCTACGGTGGAAACGCTGCCATGATGCACTACCACGCCACCAAGGAGGACCATGCCAAGCTGGAGCGCAAGGGCTTCCTGCTGGTGGACAGCGGTGCCACCTATCTGGACGGCACCACCGATATCACCCGCACTTACCCGCTGGGTGAGCTGACTGAGGACGAAAAGCTGTTCTACACCTGGACCCTGCAGTGCCACATCGACATCGCAAAGGCTGTCTGGCTGAACTACTGCGACGGCCACATGCTGGATACCATCGCCCGTGAGCCGCTGTGGCGGCACCTCATCAACTACCGCTGCGGCACCGGCCACAGCGTCAGCTTTGTGGGCAACGTCCACGAGGGTCCCCACTCCCTGAACGGCCGCAACACCACGGTGTTCCAGCCGGGCATGATCATCACCGATGAGCCGGGCGTGTACGAGGCCGGTCAGGTGGGCATCCGCATTGAGAACGAACTGGAGTGCTACCACAAGGCCGATAACCAATACGGCACCTTCCTGGCCTTCCGTCCGCTGACCTTTGTGCCCATTGCCACCTCTCCTGTGGTGCCCGGTGTCCTGACCCGGGACGAGCTGGATTGGCTGAACGCCTACCACCGCGAAGTGTTTGAGAAGCTGGCTCCCCGCCTGAATGAAGAAGAGCGGGATTGGCTGGCAAAGAAGTGCGCTGCCATCGGAGCATAACCACAAAAAAGGGAGACCCCGCAGGGGGTCTCCCGATTTTGGTTTATTCTTTCCTGTTTTTCCAATATTCCTTGGCTTCCTCAATGATCTTTTTGAAGGGGCCGGAGGGGTAGGTGCTCTCGGCGATATCCACCAGGAACTTATACAGCTGGGGCCGCACCTCCTCGTACATTCCAAGGCGGGTGTAGAGATCTTTATAATACCGGAACGTCTGGATCTTGTTCTGCACGATGGAGGCCGGGTTGATCTGGGTGTGGCAGATGCTCTGGGGATTCTGGACGTAGTAGTAACCGGCTTTGTCAATGGAAACAAAGGTCTCGGCATACTGGATATACTGCATGTTGAACACCAGATCCTCGGCCCATTTCAGCTCGCTGGTGAACTGGATGTCATTGCCGGTGAGCAGGATGCGGCGGTAGAGCTTGTTCCAGAGCACACTGTAAAAGTAGGAGGCGGGCTTGTCCATCAGCCGCAGGGCAAAGGTGTCCTTGTCGTAGACCCCGGCGGGCAGGAAACCGTATTCCCGCACCTCAGGGGGCCGGGCAACACTCATCACGCCCAGATTGTCCTCCAGCTTTTCCAGCACCTGCTCGGGCTTTGTGGCCCCGGCGGGGATCACCATTTTGTAGGGCGCAATCACAAGGTCTGCGTGGTGCGTCTCGGCGGCTTCCACCAGATGCTGGGTGAAGCCCGGGTCGATGTAGTCATCGCTGTCCACGAACTGGACATACTCGCCCCCGGCCAGCTTCAGGCCCAGGTTGCGGGTGTCGGACACGCCGGAGTTCTCCTTGTCCACCAGCACGATGCGGCTGTCCTTGGCGCGGAACTCCTCACACACGGGCAGGCTGTGATCCTTGGAGCCATCGTTCAGGATGATGAGTTCAATGTTTTTATAGGTCTGGTCCAGGATGCTGCCGATGCAGCGGGCCAGATGATTCTGAGCGTTGTATACGGGCAGGATGATGCTGACGAGCGGCTGATCCATGGCGGTGTCCCCCATTTCTTTTTTCGTCCATAATACTCCCTCATGGCGCAAAAATCAAGCGCTGTGCAGAGAGAAAGGAGGAGCGGATATGATCTTTCACATTGCGGTGTGCAGCCCGGACCCTGTGCTGCGGGGCCGGGTGCAGCGCCACTGCATGGAATATTATGCCCGCCGGGCCGATGCCTGCATCGTGGAGCAGCTGGAAAGCACGGCGGCCCTGCTGCAGCAGGAGAAAGCGGGCTCTCGGTACGAGCTCTACCTCATCGAGCTGCCTGCCGCCAACCCGTGCAGCGGCCTGCAGGCGGCTGCAGAGCTGCGCCGCCGGGGTGTGCGGGCCCCGCTGGCCTTTCTGGCCCACACCACGGCCTATGCCTACGAAGCGTTCCGGGTGGACGCGATGCAGTACCTGCATATCCCGTTCCGTCCGGAGCAGCTGACAGCCCTGCTGGACCGGGCCACCGAGCCGGAATACGGCCCGGTCATCCCGGTCACCACGGCCATGGGTCTGCGGGCCCTGCCCTTTGCGGACATCGAGTATCTGGAGTGCACCCACCATGTGGTGCACTACCACCTTGCCAGCGGCGAGGACGTGGCCTCCCTCTCCCTGCGGGTCCCCTTTTCCGAGGTGGCAAAGCCCCTGCTGGCCGATGCCCGTTTTCTGCAGCCCCACCGCTCCTATGTGGTCAACCTTGCCGCCGCCGCCCAGCTCTCCGCCGGAGAGCTCTGGATGCGCAGCGGTGCCCGGGTGCCCATCCCCCGGGGGCGTGAGCCCGCCGTAAGGGCGGCGTTCCGGGCGTTTCTGGAAGGGTAAGGTGTCTTACAGGAGCAGCTCGTTTTCTTTGCGGTCGGAACAGCGGGCTCTCAGGAAATCGGTCACCTGTGCAACAATGGCGGCATCCACAGACCGGGCGTGAACCGGACAGCGGGAAACACAGCGCATACAGGTAATGCACTTGGACGGATCGGTAACGGTGAAATCGTTGTAGGAGATCGCGCCAACCGGGCATTCCCGTGCGCAAAGCCCGCAGGAAATGCAATTGGCATTGACAGTGGGAATCAGCCCGGCCCGCTTTTCTTTGCAGTGATGCTCTCCGGGAATTGGCGGACAGGTATCGGAGCCGGAAGTGAATTTTTCGAGGATCTGCTTGCCGAAAGCGGTCAGCTGCTGGCAATCGGCATCGTCCGGACGGCCGGCGGCAAATTCGGGCAGCAGACTGTGTGCCGCAACGGCAGAAACTGTGGCAATGGGCTGGAACCCGGCGTTCCGGGCATAGTCTTCCATCTGGGCAAGGGTGTTATCAACGGCACGGTTGCCGTAAACCGCTGCCAGGGCGCAGCGGGCACCATTGCCCTGTAAGAGTGCCAGACGGTCCAGAGCGGGCTGAGGTGCCATGGCTTCAAAAGCTGGCATCGCAATCAGAACGAGGTCAGCTGCGCTGAATGGAATGGCAGGTGCTGTAAAGTTCTGTGCGGACAAGTCGATGGTCTGCACCTCCGGCCAGGTCTGAGTGATCGCTTTTGCAACACGTTCCGTGCCGCCGGTGGGGCTGAAAATGAGTTGGAAGCAGTTCATAAGAAAATCCTCCTTGATGTAAAAAATAAAACTACATCTTAAAATGGAGTATACCGCTGAAAAGATGTAGTGTCAATATTTACATCAAAAGAAAGATGCAATAAAATAAGAGAGGGAGGGCTGCGCCTATGCACATCAGCAATAAATGTTCCATTGCGGTTCACTGTCTGGTTTTTCTTTCAGAGTACGGTGAAAAGGAAAAAGTGACTAGTGAACTGCTTTCATGTTCGACAGGGTGCAACCCAGTCACCATTCGGAATATCCTCAGTGCCCTGAAAAAAGACGAGATCATCACGGTAAAGCCCGGCACGGGCGGTGCGGCGCTTGCTCTGCCGCCGGAGAAGATCGATCTGTATCGGATCTGTTCCGTCGTAGACCCGGAGGCGATTGATAAAATGATCGGAATTCATCATTCTCCTTCGCCCTTTTGTCCGGTGGGCCGGAACATCGGCAATGTGCTGGGCAAAACCTACGATACGTTGAAAAATAATTTGATCGCCAGTATGAAAACCATCACGCTGGAACAGATCCTTGCCGATTATCACGCGGTTCTGGCAGAAGAAAAAAATAAGAAGAGCTGAAAATGTAAAACCCCGCCTTTTTTGGCGGGGTTTTATTGCTGTATCCTTATACTTTATTCCAGTCCAGCTCCGTCCAGTCGGTCAGGAACTGGTCACTGACCTCCCGCAGGGCGGGCTCATCGGACTTGCTGGCGGCATCGGCGATGCCGATGACGTGGAAGCCTGCGTCGTGGGCGGTGCGGGCGGCGTAGAGGGAATCCTCACAGACAACGCACCGGTCAGGGTCAGTGCCGCCCAGGCGTGCAAGGGTCTGGAAAAATACATCCGGCCTGCTCTTGTGGAGCGCCCCCTGTGCCTCCACATAAAAGTCGAAATATTCATCGATGCCCAAACGGGTGAGCACGGTGCGGCACTGGGCGCTCCAGGTATTGGAGCAGATGCACATGCGGGCACCCTCGGCCTTCAGGCGGGCCAGCAGCTCTCGCACGCCGGGCTTGAGCTCCACGGTCTCGTAGAGCTTGGTGATAACATCCCACATCACATCGTTGTAGTCCTCCATTTTCAGGGGCAGGTCATACTCCCGGATGAGGTAGGCCGCGCAATCGGCCATGCCCATGGTCAGGAGCGTTTTGTGGAGGTCAGATTTTGGGGTGCGGCCATAGCGGGCCAGCAGGGCATCGGGCGCACCCTCCCATACCACGGTCATGCTGTCGGTCAGGGTGCCGTCCATATCAAAGATCCAGTTGTTGCAGTGCATTGTTTTACCTCCACCATCGTTTCACACAAGTTAACAAAATTATACCATGGATTTTGTTCCAAAAACAGGGAGAATTTTTCCGGAAAATATGGTATACTTCTGACAGATTTCCAAAGAATGACTAGGAGGCGTTCCAGATGGCACAGAATGATACCCCGGTCAAGGCACTGGTGCTGGCAGGCGGCGGTGCGCGCGGCAGCTATCAGGTGGGTGTGTGGCGTGCCCTGACCGAGCTGGGCTGGCGGCCCCAGATCATCACCGGCACCAGTGTGGGCAGCCTGAACGGTGCCATGTTTGCGCTGGACCTGTACGAAACGGCCCGGGATATGTGGATGAGCATCCGTAGCCAGGACGTGATGGAGCTGCCGGAGGAAAACGCCGACCTCTCTGAGCTGCACGCCTTCCTGCGGGAAGTGGTGCGGGACGGCGGCATGGACGTGACCCCGCTGGAAGAGATCGTGGAGCGAGTGCTGGATGAGGATGCCCTGCGGGCTTCGCCCATCCGGTTCGGCCTTGTCACCGTGGAAAAGCGGGGGCTGAAGCCCCGGGAGCTGACGCTGGAGGATATCCCGGCGGGCAAGGTGAAGGATTACCTGCTGGCCTCGGCCGCCTGTTTCCCCGCCCTGCGGGCAAAGCAGATCGACGGGGTGCAGTTCCTGGATGGCGGCTACCGGGACAATATGCCCACCGCGCTGGCCCAGAAGATGGGCGCGGAGGAGCTGGTCTGTGTTGATCTGGAAGGGGTGGGCATCACCCTGCCCAACCGCACCGGCCTGCCCACCACCATGATCCGCAGCTACTGGGAGCTGGGGGACATCCTCCACTTTGACCCCGATACCGCCAGACGGAACATGGAGCTGGGTTACTACGATACCCGCCGCGCCATGGGATACCTGCGGGGTTGTGCCTATGCTGTTTCCACCAGCGCTGAGAGCTGTGAGGATGCCGCCGCCTTTGCGTGGAAATTCCAGCAGGTGCAGAAGGCGGTGCGGGAAAAATACCCCGTGACCCTGACAGCGGATGCGGCCCTGCTGCTGGCCAACATGAAGGATGCCCAGCTGGCCCCGCTGGAAGCTGCCGCCGAGGATGCGGGCGTGGACCCCACCGTGTTCTATACCACCCGGACACTGGCGGAAGCCTTTTTGAAAAAATGCGACCGGGAGCGCATTGAGAGCTTTGCGCCCCTGTTTGAGGGCAGCGGCAATGCGGCACAGGCCGCACGGGCCGCTCTGCTGCCCAATACGTTCTTACAGGCATTGGTCTGCCGTGCCCTTACCGGGCCGGTGCTGCCGGAGGTGATCGAGGAATGAAGGTCTATCAGGGACACAGCGCCTCGCCGGGCCTTGTGATGGGAAAGGTGAGCCGGTTGGAGCGCTGGCACGAAAATTTTTCTGCCGGGCCGTTCAACGCGGAACGGGAACAGCGTCTGCTGGAAAACGCTGTCCGGACAGCCCAGCGTGAGCTGGACGGCATGGCAGACCGTAGCGGCCCCACGGAGCAGGCCATCTTCCTGTTCCAAAGCATGATGCTGGAAGATGAAGGCTTTATGAACGAGGTCAAATTCCAGATCAAGGCGGGCATCAGCGCTGCCGAAGCCATGTACCGTGCGGGCAACCGCTATGCAGAGCAGCTTGCAGCCATGGAGGACAACGCCTACATGCAGCTGCGCAGTGCGGATATTCTGGATGCCGCCCGCCGCGTGGTGAACGTGCTGACCAACCGTCCCCGGGTCTGGCTGGCGCTGGATCACCCGGTGATCCTGGCGGCAGAGATGCTGATGCCCAGCGATCTGTTCAGCGTTCCGGCGGGGATGATCCTGGGCATCATCACTTCGGAGGGCAATAAGCAGAGCCACGCGGCGATCATTGCGCGGGCCATGCACATTCCCTGCGTGGTGCAGGTGGGGCAGGCGTTCCTGAACGACTGCGACGGCCGCACCGTGGTGCTGGATGCCGACAACGGCGAGTGCATCCTGGACCCGGATGCCAACACCCGCCAGCAGGCGGTCAGCCGCATCTGCGAGCTGCAGTGGGAGAGCGCGGAAGCCGCCCGCATCAGCGTCCTGCCCAACCGGACAAAGGATGATGTGCCGTTTGAGCTTCTGGCCAACTGCTACGGGCAGGAGGATATTGAATCGGCGCTGCAGGCAGGCGCTTCCGGCGTGGGCCTGCTGCGCAGCGGCTATATGATGCTGCCGGGCCGCCCGGTGGACGAGCAGGAGCAGTTCGTGTTCTATCAATCCTGCATTGCCGCCGCAAAGGGCGGTGTGGTGACAGTGCGCACCTTTGATTTTGGTGTGGACCGCGCCATGGCCGATATCCATAGGGGGTTGGAATCCTCCAAGCTGGGCCTGCGAGGCATCCGCAGCAGCCTGCGCCAGACCCATCAGTTTGAGACGCAGATTTGCGCCCTGCTCCGGGCGGCAGCCCACGGCCCCCTGCGGGTCATGTTCCCCATGGTGACCAACCTCGAAGATTGGGATGAGGCCATGCGGCTGGTAGCGCACTGCCGCCAGCTGCTGCGGGAGCGCGGGGAGGAGTTTGACCCGAACACGCCCTTTGGCGTGATGTTCGGGGTGCCCTCGGCCTGCCTGACGGCAGAGGAATTCGTGGAGCACGGGTGCAATTTCTTTGTCATCGAGACGAACGATCTGACCCAGTACACCCATGCGGTGGATCGGGATATCTCCATTGCCGAGCGCTACTACCGCCCGGCCAGCCACGCAATGAAAAAGCTCATCCGCATGGTGGTGGAGGCTGCCCGGGAGGGCGGGATCCCCGTGACCATCTGCGGCAGCGCGGTGGGCAATCCGGCCAACACCCTGCAATATCTGCAGCTGGGCCTGCGGAGCTTCTCGGTCAGCCCGCAAAACCTCATTGAGGTGAAAAAAGCGCTGATGAACGCGAAAATAAAGTAAACAAAAAGGACGGCGTGAGTCGTCCTTTTTGTATATGTGGAAATAAAAATTACTCCAAGTTGCCCGTCAGGGTCATTACGGCGGAGAGCACCGCCAGCGGGGCGGTCTCGCACCGGAGGATGCGGGGGCCGAGGCCGACCGTTTTCACACCGGCATTGGCGGCCATTTCAGCCTCTTCCACGGCAAAGCCGCCCTCGGCACCGGTGATGAGGGCGATCTTCAGCCGCTGGCCGTTGGCAGGCTGTGCGTCTGCCAGCAGCTGGCGCAGGGGCGCGCCGCCCAGCTCGTAGCAGAAGAGCACGAGATCGTACCCTTCCAGACTGCGGCAGAGGGCCCCGAAGTTGGGCAGGGGCAGGGCGACATCCGGCAGCACGCCCCGGCCGCACTGCTTGGCGGCTTCAAAGGCGATGCGGTTGTAGCGCTCGTTTTTCTGCTCCTCCTTTTTGGGGGCGGCCACGCAGTACCGGCTGAAGAAGGGCACAAAGTGGGTGCAGCCCAGCTCCACGCCGTGGCGGATGACCTGTTCCAGCTTGTCCTGCTTGGGGTAACCCACGAACAGGGTCACTTCCACGCTGGGCTCGGCGGCGCTGGGATAGCCCGGCTCCACGCTGAACTCCACCGTCTCCGGCCCAAAGCCGGTGATGGTGGCGGTGTATTCCACGGCGTTGCCGTCACATAAGATGACAGTGTCCCCCAGCTTACCCCGCATCACGCGGGAAAGATGATGGGCATCGGCCCCCCGCAGGGTGGCGGTGCCATTGGAGATTTCGGTTGTAAAATAACGGTGAGGCATAGTGTTCTCCTTAAACGTCCTCGCCCTCTCAGTCTTTGCTTCGCAAATCCAGCTCCCCCAAAGTGGGAGCCTTTGGCAGTCCACGCAAACTTCATCTTTTTGCCAAGGCCTCTCCCTTTGGGAGAGGTGGCACCGAAGGTGACGGAGAGGGCAAGCCAGCTGAAAGAAATCATGAAAGCTTCTGCAATTACGCTTTTTTGCAGACGATGCACTCCCAGCCGCGCTTCTCCTTCACTTCCTGCACGGTCAGGCCGGCGGCTTCCAGAGCGGCGATCACCTCGTCCTTGCGGCTGTCGATGATGCCGCTGGCAATAAAGGTGGCGTTTTCGGCCATCAGGCCGGGCACGGCGGGGGCAAGGCTGATGATGGCGTTTGCCACGATGTTGGCGGTGATGATGTCGTACCTGCCGCTGGCCTTGTCGGACAGGTCGCCCACTAGAACGGTCAGCTTGTCGGCCACGCCGTTCAGGGCAGCATTCTCGCCTGCGGTGCGCACGGCCACGGGGTCGATGTCCACACCCTCGGCACTGCCTGCGCCCAGCTTGAGGGCGGCAATGGCAAGGATGCCGCTGCCGGTGCCGATGTCCAGCACCCGCTCACCGCCCATGACCCGCTCGTCCAGCGCTTCCAGGCAGAGGCTGGTGGTTTCGTGGCCGCCGGTGCCAAAGGCGAGGCCGGGGTCAAGGATCAGCTTGACGCGGTCGGTGTCGTACTCCTGCCAGGAGGGCACGATGGCCAGCCGTTTGCCAATGTCCATGGGGTGGTAGTATTTGCGCCAGCCGTTCTGCCAGTCCTCCTGCTCCACGCCCTCGGTCTCCACGGTGTAGGTGATGCCTGCCGCTTCCATCCGGGCCTGAATGAGGGCCAGCGTCTCCACGGGGGAAGCGCCCGGCTCCAGATACATGTGGATGATCACAGTGTCGCGGGGCTTGTCCAGCAGCTCCTGCTCGATCAGATCCACATGGGCGATCTCGGCTACCTGCTGCTCGATGTCGCTGTAATCCTCGATATAGATGCCGCCTTCGGCGATCATGGTGGCAACAGCCTCGGCGTTGTCGGCATCGGCCTTGGCCACGGTCAGGCGGATATCAGTCCATTCCATAAAAAGAACCTCCCTGGGTCTTGTATTTTCTATTTATAAGTATAGTACCCGATTCCGGCGCGGGATGCAAGCGGTTTGGGAAGAAAGGGCAAAAGAAAAGTTCTTTCAGAATCCTGCTCTGAAATGCGCAATAATTCCAAAAAGTTTTTCACGAAAGATGCAAATTCAAGGATTTTTGGTGCAAAATTGCGAAAACGGGCGTGAACCCTATTTCTTTTTTTCGGAGGATGTGTTAAAATATTGTTACGCAATTATGGACAGCCTGCAACCAGAGGCATCCATAACAACAACATTCTTTAAGGAGGAATGTGTCTTATGATGAAGTATCTCCAGAAACTGGGCAAAGCTCTGATGCTTCCCGTCGCTGTGCTGCCGATCTGCGGCATCCTGATGGGTCTCGGTTATGCCCTGGCCCCGGGTGTCATGGGCGTTCCCGGTGCTGCAACTTCCGGTGCAGCTTACACCGTTGGCTTCCTGCTGGTCAAGGCAGGCGGCGCTCTGATCGATAACATGGCATGGCTGTTCGCCATCGGCGCAGCCGTTGGCCTGGCTGATGACCACGACGGTACCGCTGGTCTGGCTGGCCTGGTCAGCTACCTGATGATGCAGCAGCTGCTGAGCCCCGGCGTGGTCAGCATGGTGCGCACCCTGGAAGAGGGCACCGCTACCTACATCGCTTTCCAGAAGGTGGCCGGCAACTCTTTCATCGGCATCCTGGCCGCTGTGGTGGGTGCAGCCTGCTACAACAAGTTCAAGAGCACTCAGATGCCTGACTGGCTGGCATTCTTCTCCGGCAAGCGCTTCGTTGCAATCGCCACCGGCCTGATCTCCATCGTTGTTTCTGTCGCTCTGCTGTTCGTCTGGCCCGTCATCTTCGATGCACTGGTCGCCATTGGCAGAGGCATCGCAGGCATGGACGGCATCGGTGCTGGCATCTACGCCTTCCTGAACCGTCTGCTGATCCCCACCGGCCTGCACCACGCTCTGAACAATGTGTTCTGGTTCGACACCATCGGCCTGGGCGACCTGTCCCACTTCTGGGCAGGTGAGACCTCTGCTGATGTGGGCTGGAGCCTGGGTATGTACATGTCCGGCTTCTTCCCCTGCATGATGTTCGGTATCGCCGGTGCTGCACTGGCTATGGTCCGTACCGCCAAGAACAAGAAGGCTGCCATCGGTCTGGTTCTGTCCGCTGCCATCTGCGCCTTCGTCTGCGGCGTGACCGAGCCCTTTGAGTTCGGCTTCATGTTCCTGTGCTTCCCGCTGTACGTTGTGTACTCCGCTCTGTACGGCATCTTCACCATCATCACCTACTACTCCGGTTTCCGTGCTGGCTTCTGCTTCTCCGCAGGTGCTACCGACCTGGTGTTCTCCGCTTCTCTGCCTGCAGCTGCTAAGACCTGGATGATCATTCCTCTGGGCATCGCTGCATTCGTGGTGTTCTACTTCGTGTTCTACTTCGCCATCACCAAGTTCGACCTGAAGACCCCCGGCCGTGAGGACGAGGATGCCGAAGAGGCTGAGAAGAAGGTCGTTCTGGCCAACAACAACTATACTGAGGTTGCTGCTGGCGTGCTGAAGGCCATCGGCGGCAAGGAGAACGTCTCCAGCGTGGACTACTGCGCTACCCGCCTGCGCTTCACCATTAAGGACTACACCGCTGTGGATGAGAAGGCTGTGAAGGCTGCCGGTGCTGCCGGTGTCATCCGCCCCGACAAGACCACCTGCCAGGTCATCATCGGCACCAAGGTGCAGTTCGTGTATGATGAGCTGAAGAAGATGCTGTAAGCATCCTTCTGAGCACGTTTCCGTGCGGAAGGCTGGTTGCTTCCGCATCCGTTCCCAAACTGTAAAAATGCCGCTGAGGGCGGGCGTTTACGCCCCGCTTTCGGCGGCATTTTGTTTTGTTCACAAACCGGCTACCCTTTTGGCTGGAAAATATGCTATACTGAAAACAACAAAGCAAAATAACAGGAGGTTCCCCATTATGAAGATCATTCGTGCAAAAGATTACAAGGACATGTCCCGCAAGGCTGCCAACATCATCTCCGCACAGGTCATTATGAAGCCCAACTGCGTGCTGGGTCTGGCGACCGGCGGCACCCCTGTTGGCGCATACGCTCAGCTGGTGGACTGGTACAACAAGGGCGACCTGGATTTCTCTGAGGTCACCACCGTCAATCTGGACGAGTACCGCGGCCTGCCCAAGGAGCACCCCGAAAGCTATTGGAGCTTTATGCACAAGAACCTGTTTGACAAGGTCAACATCCGCCCCGAGGCCATCCACCTGCCCGACGGCACCAACCCCGATGCTGCGGATGCCTGCAAAAAGTACAATGAGATCATCCACAGCGTGGGCGGCATCGACCTGCAGCTGCTGGGCCTTGGCCCCAACGGCCACATCGGCTTCAACGAGCCGGGCGAGGCCTTTGAGCTGGAGACCCACTGCGTGGATCTGACCCCTGCCACCATCGAGGCCAACAAGCGCTTCTTTGACGGCAACGAGGATCTGGTGCCCAAGCAGGCCTACACCATGGGCATCAAGACCATCATGCAGGCCCGCAAGGTGCTGGTGGTGGCCAACGGTCTGGCAAAGGCAAAGGCAGTCAAGGCGGTCGTCTCCGGCCCTGTGACCCCCGAGTGCCCGGGCTCCATCCTGCAGATGCACCCCGACTGCATCCTTGTGGCCGATGAGGAAGCACTGAGCCTGCTGTAATTACAGAACCTCTCCGTCATCGCTGACGCGATGCCACCTCTCCTGGTAGGAGAGGCAAGAAAGTAACAGCATGAACTTGGCTCCCCTATCAGGGGAGCTGGCGCGAAGCGCCTGAGAGGTTAGGAGACCGATACTATGATCATCAAAAATGCTCTGATTTATACCCCCCGCCACACCTTTGAGGAGGGGAGCCTGACCATCCGGGAGGGGCGCATCGTGCCCTTTGCACAGCCGGAGGAAGGCGAAGAGATCGTGGATGCCAAGGGCGCTTACGCTCTGCCGGGCCTGGTGGATATCCACTTCCACGGTGCCATGGGCAAGGATTTCTGTGACGGCAATGAAGAAGCCATCCAGACCCTGGCCGATTTTGAGGCCGGTAAGGGTGTGCTGGCCATCTGCCCCGCCACTATGACTTTCTCGGAAGAGATCCTGAACGGCGTGATGGATGCTGCCGCCGCCCATCAAAACGGCAGAGGCGCAGACCTTGTGGGTATCAACATGGAGGGCCCCTTCATCAGCCCCAACAAGGTGGGTGCCCAGAACCCGGAGTATCTCCACAAGGCGGATGTTGCAATGTTCCGCCGCCTGCAGAAACGGGCAAACGGCCTGATCAAGCTGGTGGATATCGCCCCGGAGGAGCCGGGTGCGCTGGAGTTCATTGCTGCCTGCCATGACGAGGTGCGGATCTCCATTGCCCACACCTGCACCAGCTACGACACCGCCAACGCCGCCTTTGACGCAGGCGCGACCCACATGACCCACCTGTACAACGCCATGCCCGGCATCACCCACCGGGAGCCCGGCCCCATCATTGCGGCGCTGGAACGGGGCGCGGAGGTGGAGCTCATCACCGACAATGTCCACATCCACCCGGCCATGGTGCGGTTCACCTTCAACACCTTCGGGGATGACCATGTCATCCTGATCGCCGACAGCATGATGGCCTGCGGCCTGCCCGACGGCCAGTACAGCCTGGGCGGTCAGGCGGTCACGGTCAGCGGCCCACGCGCCACCCTGACCGAGCACCCCGGCACCATTGCGGGCAGTGCCACCTGCCTGTACGACTGCATGAAGCGTGCCGTGCTGGAGATGAACGTCCCGCTGGAAAGCGCTGTCCGCGCCGCCAGCGAGAACCCCGCCAAGAGCATTGGCATCGACAATGATTACGGCAGTCTGGCTGCAGGCCGCTACGGCAATGTGATCCTGGCGGACAAGGAACTGAATATTCAGGCTGTCTACCAGAAAGGAACCCGTATCGTATGAACCCCGAGAACCTGACCTGGCGGCTGCTGACCGCCGAAGAGCTGACGAACGTTTACCTGAACGAGATGCGCCGGGATTTTCCTGCCGGAGAGCTGAAGCCCCTGAGCATGATCCTGAACAGCGAGGCCGCCGGTACCGCCCACACCTGGGGCGTGTACGAGGACGACGCGCTGGTGGCGTATCTGTTGATGGTGCGGCCCGTGGGCTGTGAGGTGAGCCAGCTGGACTACTTTGCCGTTCTGCCCCAATACCGGGCCGGCGGCATCGGAGCCGCTCTGCTGGCCGCCCTGCCTGACCACGAGAAGGGCGCGCAGGCTATCCTCATTGAAGCGGAGTGCCCTGAAAAAGCCGAGGACGAGGCCATGGCTGTGCGCCGCCTGGGCTTTTACGCCCGGTGCGGGGCCAAGGACACCGGCTGGACAGAGCATCTCTTTGATGCCTGGTTCCGGGTGCTGGTGCTCCCCTGCTGCGGCGGAAAGGTGCGCAGCCCCGAGGAAGCCGTGCGGCAGCTGGCAGACTGCTACCGCCGCACCATGGGCGAGCCCCAGTGGCGCAGGAACGTCACCTTCTACCGCCCCGATGGCGTGGAGGTCGAGCTTTAACGACGGTGCTTTGTCCATCCGTGCAGACTTTCCCGATATGCCAAGGGCTCCCCTATTAGGAGCAACAGCAACAACCGCCGCCAGTGGCGGATAAAGGGCGTTGCTGTTGGGGCCGCGGCCAGCAAGACATAAGTGTTGTTTACAACACGAGATGGATGCTGGGAGCCGCAACCCGTACTTGTCGAGCGCAGCGAGACTGAGGGGTTGAATTCTGTCCCTTGACAGTCTGGGTAAATATGGTACTATGGTGATAGGAACAAACCAGATCTGAAATGGGAGGAATTTCTGATGCGCAATGTTTTTTCCCGCCGTGATTTTTTGAAAGCATCTGCCGCCGCTGTGCTGGCCGCTTCTGCCGCTGGTGTCCTCACCGGCTGTGATGGGGGCGGTGAACAGCTGGCAGAAAACGAAGCCATTTTGGGAGATTTTAAGGTTCAGCTGACTAAGGTGGAGACCGAGAAGAAGTCCGTAACATCGGGCGGTGTAAGCACAGAGAATAACTGGGTGAATGTTACGACCAAGATTGCCTACATCGGAAAAGGGTCTGATTCCGTACAGTATTCCAGAATTTTCTCCGCCACTGTAGGGGAGAAAAAGTGGGCGCTGGAAAAGCCCACCGGAAATCTGATAAGCGGAGACGCTCCCTTGATGAACAGCAAAACGGAGACTCTTGTGTTCAAAGCACCGACGGTTGAGTCCTACGAGATTTTTGAGAAGGGTGAACCGCTGAAGCTGAAGGTCACCTTCTTTGACCAGAGTATCATTTTCTTTCTGCGCTATAACAAGGACAAAACTGTGTCTATCAAAAAATCCTAATATCCCCCAAGAGCCCGAGGTGCACCCGCACCCCGGGCTTTTTTGCGCCCAAATTTTACATTGGGGCAAAAACATGTCCAAACAATTTACCTCGATTTTTCCCGCTTGTGGTCGAAGCGGTTCTCCGACTGGGATACAATAGTGCCGTACCCAAGGAAAACACGAAAACAAGAGCCGGGAACGGAAAACCCGGATGTTTGGAGGACAAATATTATGAAAAAGATCACACGTCGTTCGTTTCTCACTGTCTGCGGTGCAGTTGCTGCCGCTGCTGCTCTGACCGCCTGCGGCGGTTCTGCTTCCTCTGCTGCAGCTTCTTCTACCTCTGCCGCTGCAGGCTCCACTGCTTCTTCCACCGCTGCTGCTCTGTCCGGCAACGTTGCTACCGGTGGTTCCACCTCCATGAAGAACGTTATCGCTGCCCTGACCGAAGGCTTTGCCGAGGTTGAGCCGGGTGTCACTGTCAGCTACGACCCCACCGGTTCCGGCGCAGGCATCACCGGTGCTACCGATAAGACCCTGGACATCGGCCTGTCCTCTCGTGCCCTGAAGGACGAAGAGAAGGCTGACGTGGATGGCACCACCATCGCTCTGGACGGCATCGCCATTATCGTCAACAATGCAAGCAAGGTGGAGGATCTGACCGTTGACCAGCTCAAGCAGATGTTCACCGGCGAGATCACCAACTGGTCTGAGGTCGGCGGCGACGACGGCGAGATCGTTCTGATCGGCCGTGAGGCTGGCTCCGGCACCCGTGATGGCTTTGAGAGCATCGTGGATGTCAAGGACAGCTGCAAGTACGCGCAGGAGCTGACCGCTACCGGTGCTGTCATCAGCGCTGTGGAGGCCAACCCTCTGGCCATCGGTTACGCTTCCCTGTCCGCTGTGGGCGACACCGTGAAGATGGTCACCGTTGGCGGCGTGGAGTGCAGCGAGGAGACCGTTAAGGACGGCAGCTACGAGGTGCAGCGTCCCTTTGTGTTCGTCACCAACAAGTCTGTCGCTCTGTCTGAGCAGGCACAGGCTTTCTTCGACTTTGCCACCAGTGCCGATGCTGCTGACCTGATCCGCACTGCCGGTGCTGTTCCTGTGAATGAGTAATTGCGGAAAGCAATGATGCTATGAACAACAAAAAGATTTCTCTCCCCAGAACCCCTGCTGAGTGGCTGGAAGCGGTGATGAACTTCATCTTCTTCCTCTGCGGCATCCTGGCGGTGGGCTGTGTGCTCCTGATCTCGGTGTACATGGTCATCTCCGGTGTGCCTGCCATCCAGAAGATCGGGCTGTTCCGGTTCCTGTTCGGCACCCGGTGGGCTTCCACCGCTGCCGACCCGGCCTACGGCATCCTGCCCTTCATCCTGTCCAGCGTTTACGGCACGCTGGGTGCCACCGTGATCGGTGTGCCCATCGGCCTGCTGACGGCGGTGTTCCTCTCCAAGGCCGCAGGCCCGAAGGTGCGCACCGTGGTCGTGACCGCCATTGAGCTGCTGAGCGGCATCCCCAGCGTGGTGTTCGGCCTGCTGGGTATGCAGGTGCTGGTGCCCGCCGTGGCCAAGACCTTTGGCAAGGCCTCCGGTGCCTGCCTGCTGAGCGCCATCGTGGTGCTGGCGGTGATGATCCTGCCCAGCATCGTGTCGGTGTCGGTCACAGCGCTCAACGCTGTGCCGCCGGAGTATGAGCAGGGCAGCCTGGCTCTGGGCGCAACGGATGCCGAGACCTGGTTCAAGGTCAGCGTCCCCGCTGCCAGGAGCGGCATTGCCGCCGGTATCGTGCTGGGCATCGGCCGCGCCATCGGCGAGGCCATGGCCGTGATGATGGTGGCTGGCAACAGCCCCAACATGCCGGACAGCCTGTTCCGCAGCGTCACCTTCCTGACCACCGCCATTGCCAAGGAGATGAGCTACGCCAGCGGCCTGCAGAAACAGGCGCTGTTCAGCATTGCGCTGGTGCTGTTCGTCTTTATCATGGGCATCAATATCCTGCTCAATGTGGTGCTGAAGGGAGGAAAGCGCGATGAATAACAGTGCTTCTGCCTCCCGCCGCACCTGGAACCGCGTGATGAACGCTCTGGTCTGGGCCTCGGCTGTGCTGGTCATTGTACTGGTGGCGGGCATTCTGGGCATGGTGCTGGTGCGCGGCATCCCGCACATCAGCTGGAAATTCCTGACCACCACCGCCAGTGTGCTGAAGGGCACGGACGGCATCCTGCCTGCGATCCTCAACACGCTGTATGTCATCCTGCTGACGCTTTTGATCGTACTGCCGCTGGGTGTGGGCGCGGCCGTTTACCTGACCGAGTACGCCCAGAACCGCAAGGTCATCTCGGTGATCGAGTTCACCAACGAGACGCTGGCGGGCATCCCCAGTATCATTTACGGTCTGGTGGGTATGCTGGTGTTCGCCCAGACACTGGGCTTCCAGACCTGCCTGCTCTCCGGCAGCCTGACGCTGGTGATCATGAACCTGCCCACCATCATCCGCACCACCCAGGAATCCCTGAAAACGGTGCCCCAGGGCTACCGTGAGGGCGCGCTGGGTCTGGGCGCGGGCAAATGGCACATCATCCGCACCATCGTGCTGCCCTGCAGCATCGACGGCATCGTGACCGGCTGCATCCTGGCCGTGGGCCGCATCGTGGGCGAAAGCGCCGCGCTGCTCTTCACCGCCGGTGCCGCCGAGGTCATTGCCAACGGCGTGCTCAAGGCCTACACCTCCAACGGTGCCACCCTGTCGGTGCTGCTCTACCTCCGTGCCTTTGAGGACGGCGATTTCGACTCCGCCTGGGCCATTGGTGCAGTGCTGCTGGTGCTGGTGCTTGCCATCAATCTGGCAGCCCGGCTGGCCAAAACCAAACTGAAACAGAAGCAGTAAATAACTCCCTCCGTCATCGCTGCGCGATGCCACCTCCCTCACGGAGGGAGGCTTATCCTGCCCGCAACGCAAAAGGCTCCCTCTCAGAGGGAGCTGGCGCGGCATAGCCGCGACTGAGGGAGTCAATACAAGAGGAAAACTATGGAAAACGTATCACCCATTCTCACAGCCAAAAACCTGAACCTCTGGTACGGGGATTTCAAGGCGCTGAAAGATATTTCGCTGGACATGGGCGAGCGGGAGATCACGGCCCTTATCGGCCCCTCCGGCTGCGGCAAGTCCACCTTCCTGAAGACCCTGAACCGGATGAACGACCTTGTGCCCGGGATCCGCATCGAGGGCGATGTCCGCCTGAAAGGACAGGACATCTTTGCCCGCGAGATGCAGCCCACTGAGCTGCGCCGCCGGGTGGGCATGGTGTTCCAGAAGGCCAACCCCTTCCCCATGAGCATCTACGATAACATCACCTACGGCCCCAGGCTGCACGGTGTGCACAATAAGGCAGAGCTGGACGAGCTGGTGGAAAGCTCCCTGAAGGGTGCCGCCCTCTGGAACGAGGTCAAGGACCGCCTGAAAAAGAGCGCTCTGGGCCTTTCCGGCGGCCAGCAGCAGCGCCTGTGCATTGCCCGCGCCCTGGCTGTCAAGCCCGAAGTCCTGCTGATGGATGAGCCCACCAGCGCCCTGGACCCCGGCTCCACCATGAAGGTGGAGGAGCTGATGAGCGAGCTGAAAAAGAACTACACCGTGGTCATCGTGACCCATAACATGCAGCAGGCAGCCCGTATCAGCGACCGCACCGCCTTCTTCCTGCTGGGCGAGCTGGTGGAAGCCGGCCCCACGGCGCAGATCTTCAGCACCCCGCAGGATAAGCGCACCGAGGATTACATTTCGGGCCGGTTCGGCTAAGGAGAAAAACGCAATGAGCAACCGTACACAATACGAAAATGACCTTGCCGCCCTGAAAACGGCCCTGACCGAGATGGGTCAGAGTGCTGCCGATGCCGTAGAAGCTGCAATGGAAGCCCTCTGCACCGCCGATGCCGAGGCTGCCGCCGCCGTGGCGCAGGGCGATGGCCGCATCAACAACATGGAGCGGGACATTGAGCACCGCTGCATGACCCTGCTGCTCCGCCAGCAGCCGGTGGCAGGCGACCTGCGCCGCATCTCCACCACCATGAAGGTGGTCACGGATGTGGAGCGCATCGGCGACCATGCCTCCGATATCGCGGAGATCATCCCCCATCTGGTCACTGTCCGCAAGGAGGGTGACCCTGCTGTGAGCCAGGCCATCAAGATGAGCCAGAAGGCGCACAAGATGATCCTGGATGCCCTGAATGCCCTGACCTCTGAGGACGAGCAGGCCGCCCTCAGGGTCATTGCCGCCGACGATGAGGTGGACTACGATTTCAACGCCATCAAGCATACGCTGGCGCAGGAGATCGCCGCCGACCCCGGCAAGGTGGATGCCGCACTGGATCTGCTCATGGTCATCAAGTACCTGGAGCGCATCGGCGACCACGCCGTGAACCTGGCCGAGTGGGTGGAGTTCGTCCGCAGCGGGCGTTATCATAACGAAAATATGTTCTGATCTTTTGTTTCTGTAAAAATTTGAGCTTCCTGCAATTATTTCTGTGCCCCGCCCGTATTATAGGCAGAAAGGCTTCCCCAGAAAGCCTGATGAACTGGCTGCGGCGGGTGTCCGGCATCCCCCTGTCCCCGCCCGCCGCTGCCGCAACGGAGGGTTTTAACGCTATGGTACAGACCAAGAATTTCCCGCTGGAAACGCGCGGCGAGGCGGTCAGCCGCGAAGCGCTGGTCCAGGCGGCATTACAGGAGATCACCCAGAATTACCGCGAAGCAAGCCTTTCCAATGTGGCCCGCAGCTACGGCGTTTCGCTGGCGTATGTCAGCGAGTGCGTCCGGGCCCAGACCGGAAAGACCTATAAGGAGCTGCTGCAGAAGCACCGGATGGAGACCGCCGCCCGCCTGCTGCGCCGCAGCGACCTGAACATCCAGCAGATCATCACCCAGGTGGGCTACGAGAACACCAGCTACTTCTACCGCCTGTTCCATGAGCGGTATGGCCAGAGCCCCCGGGAGTACCGCCGGGCACGCAGCCAGCGCACATAAGCGCATCAGTGAACGACCCTCTCCGCCTTTGCAGCAGGCTTTGACGGAGAGGGCCGTTTTGTGTTATATTAAAGCAGAATGATCAGGGCGGGCGGCGGCCCGCCGGAAGAGAGGTTGGATGAAGATGTTTCGTGGAGCAAGACGTGCAGATCTGGATGCGATCCTGAAAATTTATGCCCGCGCCCGGCAGGCGATGGCGGATTCCGGCAACCCCACCCAGTGGGGAGATCATTTCCCGCCGCAGGAGCTGCTGGAAGAGGACATTGATTCCAACCGGCTGTTCCTCTACCTTGTCAACGGCGAGCTGGAGGGCGTGTTTGCCTTTATCCTTGGCCCGGACCCCACCTATGCCCGGATCGAGGATGGCAAGTGGCTGAACGATACCCTGCCCTACGGCACCATCCACCGGCTGGCTTCGGCGGGCAGGCACCCCGGCGTTGCCGCCGCTGTGATCACCTGGTGCCTGGAGCACTGCGAGAGCCTGCGGGCCGACACCCACGCCGACAACAAGATCATGCAGCACCTGCTGGAAGAAAACGGCTTTACCAAGTGCGGCATCATCCATGTGGAGGATGGCACGCCCCGCATTGCCTACCAGAAAATGTCCCTTACCCTGCCTTTGCGCCGGGATTGAACCGCAAAAATGCGCCGCCCCACCGGAAACGATGGAGCGGCGCTGTTTTTATATCGGTTTGTCAAGAGCTCTCCCTTTGGGGGCAACGACGACGACCGCCGCCAGTGGCGGATTGAGGGAGGAGTTGTTGGGGCAGTGGCCAGCAAGGTGCGAGTGCAATTGCACGAAGCAACTGCTGGGAGCCACAACCTGAGCTGTCGAGCAAAGCGAGACTGAGAGGGTGAGCCCGCTTTCAGGAAATCGGATCTGTCATCTGACCTTCAAGCGTGGGTTCGACCACCGCAGTTTCTTCCGGCGTGGGCTGGAAATACTTCTCGTACAGCTCCATGCCGATGCGGTAGCCCTGCCACACGATGACCGCCGTGCCTGCACCGGCCACGCCGATGATGGCGGCAGTGCCCAGAACGCTGGGCTCGCTCTCGATGGTGGCATCCCGGTACTGGGCTTCCACGGTCACGGTGCTGCCCTTGGCCACGCTGCCCGCCGGGATGGTAAAGCTCTCCTCGTTGTAGGCGACCGCCGGGTTGCCCAGCAGGCTGGCTTCATCCATGGCCCACAGGTCGAACACCATGCCCTCGGGCACGGCGCTCTGGTTCAGCGTCACCTTGACCTCGGCATCCACCGGCACGCTGGCGCTGGTCATGGCTTCGCCGCCGTTGTAGGTGAACGTGCCGCCTTTTACCGTCAGGGTGTAGGTGGGGGCTTCGGGTTCGGGCTCGGGTTTGGGTTCGGGCTTCGGGTCGGGAATCTTTTCCCAGTTGGCGTAAAGGGTGAGCTGGCCGGTAGGAGCGCCAGGGAAATCATACAGCTCGCCATCTTCTGTGAGCCAGCCCTTGAACTCATAGCCAACCACGTTGGGAAGCGTGGTGGGAGCTGTCAATGTCCCGCCCGTTTTGACGAACACTTTTATCATTCGCTCTGCTTCAGGCACTTTGTCGCCATAGTCGAAGGTGACGAGAGTGGGGACATAGCCAGAAAGAGCAGAAATAACGCTTTCACTTGTGCCAGAGTAGCGGATGTCATTCAGGCTAGTACAACCATCGAAAACATTCGAGCCAATTGAAGTTACGCTGCCGGGAATCGTGATACTAGTCAGGCTAGAACAATTCTTGAAAGCCCCGGGGTCAATAGTTGTCACACTATCAGGAATCGTGATACTGGTGAGCTTAGTGCAGTTAAAAAAAGCACCCAATTGGATAGAAGTTACGCCGTCGGGGATTACAATACTGCTCAATTTAGAACAACCAGAAAAAGTATGAGGCCTGATAGAAGTTATGTTATTTGTTGAAAGTGTTATGCTGCTTAAATTGGTGCAAGAATCAAAGGCATTCGCATCGATATATGTGACACTTTGTGGAACTGTAATGTTAGTGAGGCTGGAACACTTAGAAAAAACCCCTTCGCCAATAGATACTACGCTATCTGCAATATCAACATGAATTAGCTTGCTAAACCGAGTAAAAGCAAGATTACCAATTGAAGTTACACCGGGAGAAACGACAACAGAGGTGATTTGATCCCGGAAACTGCGCCATGGTTGATGACCGCTCATTAGATAATCTTCCATTGCACCACTGCCGCGAATCGTCAACGTATAAGTACTCGGGTCATCCGTGTTTTCGGTCAGCTGCCAAGTGACACCAGACCCATCTCCAGCTGCGCCGCCGGTCAGCTTGGCACCGGGTTCAACCACCAACTGGACATCCGGGTTCAGGGGGCGCAGTGCGGTTCCTGAACCGGAAAAATCATAATTGCCGCTTTCCAGCGTCAGCGTGTTATTGCTCGCATCAAACTTCCAGCCGTTGCCGCTGTATTTTTTGTTGCTGCCCATAGGGCCAACGGGGTAGCCGTTTTCGTCAATTACCAGCCGGGTCAGCATGCTCAGGGTAACGGTGTCTGTACCAGTGGATGGTGCGGTGAAAGTGACAAAAAAACTATCAGAGGGTGCATGGTCAGTAGAATAGCTTGCACTTGGTGCCCAATCTTTTAACAAACAAGGTGTGCCGTTTGTGTCTCCGAATGTAACATCAATAGGAAATAATATTGGTTGACTGATAGGGGAAAAAGTATATTCGATGGTGACACTGGTATCATGGTCGGAATTGGGAATAATATAACAGCCACCGTTGAGACCATTGATTGTTGCGCGGCTAATCTTATAGATACCAGTGTTCTGGAGGTTCACATTCAAGGTATAGCCTTTAGCAACATGGCCACCCTCTGGCTTTTTACGAAAAATGCCGCCATTTATGGTGCCATTGTTGGTAACGGATATAAACGTGCCATTTTCAATCGTGCCACTGGATTCATTGGAAACGGAAGAAGAAAAAATGCCGCCGGTAATAGTACCATGATTTACAACGGGCATGTCGTAACCGCCACTCGTTATAGTGCCATAATTGGTAATACTGGAACCAGGATTTACGGTATTCCAAAAATCACCATTTTTGATCGTTGCGTTTTCCCCTATGATGGCAGAACATAAAATACTGTTTTGATCCTGACGGATGCTTCCACGATCTATCAAATCATAGGTAGTATGGCTTTTGGGGGCGATGGTCAAAACTTTAGCTGTTCCATCATAACTCCAGCCATCACCGGTATAAATTTTGTGATTTTGGGAATCGGTTGTAGGAGTTATACCATCGAGAACCGGATAACCAGACCAAATTTGCAAAGGTTTCAAGGTGGAGCCGCTTTCCTCCGCCCACGCTGTGATTGCCGACACAGGCAGGAGCGTTACCGCCATGCACAGCGCCACCAGAAGGCTGATAAGTCGTTTCTTCATAGGGGGTCCCTCACTTTCTTTGGGCCGGAAGTGGAGCTCCGGCAAAAATGGATGCTCTTACTTCCTTAAATACACGCCGCGCGACCCCCAGCGTGACAGGCTGGTGCTCTAACC